>Ga0209045_1000704_pt1 | contig 36519 bp, 25 predicted proteins | sample SaaInlLV_10m_DNA_4_FD_184664 | JGI IMG/M metagenome (GOLD analysis project Ga0209045, IMG submission 184664) | Marine microbial communities from expanding oxygen minimum zones in the Saanich Inlet - Saanich Inlet SI072_LV_200m_DNA (SPAdes) (version 2) | ecosystem: Environmental > Aquatic >...
AAAGCTGGAAAAAGCAGAGATCGCACGCAACTATAGTGCGCCAGACGAGCGTGGTATCGACAAGGAGAAGTTCCTATGACCACGCGGCAAGCAGGTTACGGAATCCAACCGAATTCTGCGCTCGAAGTGAGGAAGTGCGGGGGTTGTTCGATATCACCGGTGTATCCGTTTGGCTCCTGGAGGGCGATGCAGACGAGTTGGTCTGTCGGGCGGCCGCGGGGCCCGAGTCGGAGGTCGTGCACGGTTGGCGGCTGCCCATGGGGGAGGGGATCGTCGGCGTTGTGGCCCGGGATCTCGAGGCGGTCATCGTCCCGGACGTGACTGAAGACGATCGCCATTTCACTGGTGTCGATGTGCGTACAGGCTTGCCGCTCCGATCTGTGCTGGTCGTCCCGATGTTGGTTGGGGAGCACCCGATTGGGGTCCTTCAGCTCGTGGACACACAATGCGACCGGTTTTCCCCCGAGGACCTCGAATTCATGGCGCCGCTGGCCGCGTCCGCCGCCATCGCCATCGAGAATGCCTGCCTGCATGAGAAGGCCCAGGCCGAGATTGCCGAGCGTCGTCGAACAGAGAACGCCTTGCGGGAAAGTGAGGAGCATTTTCGGGTGATCTTTGAGAGTTCGAACGACCTTGTAGTGATTGCAGATGAGGGCGGTCGGGCAGTGTGGGCAAATCCCTCGTGGAGACGTCTGCTCGGGTGTGGGCTTGGCATGAGGATTGATCCCGCGAAGTGGGTGCACGGTGACGATCGGGAGCGTGCCCGGACCCTTTGGGCCACCATGCGAGATGAGGGTGTCCCCTTTACAAACGTTGAGTTGCGGGCCAAGACAACGGCGAAAGACTATGTGTGCCTTGAGGTCACGGCCCGGAATCTCCTCGTGTGTGGACGCCCCATGCTCTGCCTCGTCGCCCATGATATTTCAGAGCGAAAACGCATGGAGGAGGCTCTGCGCAGCTCCGAAGGGAAATGGCGCTCTCTGGTCGAGAATGTACCGGACGTCATCACGACGCTTCGCCGCGACGGGATGATCCTCTTCCAGAACCAGTCGCTCCTCGGCAGGGATCCTGAAGAGCTGTTCGGGAAGTGTATCTACGACCTGTTCGCGCACGAGTGTGAGGATGACCTGCGGGCAGCGATCGAGACTGTCTTCCGGGAGGGGCGGACAACGGATTGTGAGCTCCGTGGTCGGGATGCCAATGCGGGCATGTGGTACCGGAGTCGGATCGGGGCGGTGTTGCGGGACGGACAGGTGGTCGCTGCCACCATGATATCGACGGATGTCACCGAACAGAAGGAAGCCGAGGAACGCACCAGCGCCTCGTTGCGTGAGAAGGTTGTCCTTCTGCAAGAAATCCATCACCGCGTCAAGAACAATCTCCAGGTCATTTCCAGCTTGCTCGACCTGCAATCGCAGCAACTCAAAGACGAAGCGGGGGCTCCCCGGGCGGCCTTCATGGCGAGCAAGGACAGGGTGTTGGCCATGGCTCGCGTCTACGAGCAGCTTTACAAATCCGATGATCTTGCCCGAATCCACATGGCCCCGTATGTGGGGGAACTCGTTCAGCACCTTGGAGATTCGTACGGTGGTGCCGGGATCCAGACCGTGGTGCATGCTCTGGATGTCGTGCTGGAAATCGATGCGGCAGTGCCCTGTGGGCTGGTGATCAATGAGCTGGCTTCGAACGCGTTCAAGCATGCGTTTCCCGGGAAACGCCAGGGGACTCTACAGGTGGGCGTGAAGCGAACGGCAGAGGACACGTGTGAACTCACCGTATCTGACGACGGCATCGGTATTTCTGAGGAGCTTGATCCCGCCAGAGCGACTTCTCTCGGGCTGCGTCTCGTGTCGCTGCTTACTCGCCAGTTGCGTGGTCAGCTTGTGCTCGAACGAGGTACAGGAACGACCTTCAAGATTACGTTCCCACTGGAATGACCGGTGCTGCCGGCGAAGGCCGAACGCCTGTGGCAGTCGGGTGGTGTTGCCTCTTTGAGGGGACTATCTTCCCCACTATTCCTATCTGAAGACCCGGGTACCATCGAGTCGCGCCGTCCCGCGGAGCGACTGAAGGAGATGATGTCGTGGCTAAATTCGCAATCTGCAATGAGTTCTGTGAGGGATGGGAGATGCCTCGGGTTTTCGATCTGGCAGCCCGCACCGGCTTCAGTGGGGTTGAGGTCGCGCCGTTCACAATCGCAGCTGATGTTCGGGATATTCCGCCCGGACAACGGAAAGAGATACGCCGGGCGGCGGACCAGGCCGGGGTTGAGATCATCGGTCTGCACTGGCTTCTGGTGAGCCCGGAAGGCCTTTACATTACTCACTCGGATGCGTCTATTCGGGCTGAGACAGTAGCCTATTTCAGAGCTCTTGTTCAGCTCTGTGGGGATCTTGGCGGAACGAAGATGGTCATCGGGTCACCCAAGCAACGAAACGTCCTGCCGGAACTGACCTACGACCAGGCATTCGACTACGCGAGGGAGGTCTTCGAGAGCGTGCTGCCCGACGCGGAAGCCCGAGGGGTCGACCTTTGCATTGAGCCGTTGGCTCGGACCGAGACCGATTTCATAACCACGGCGGCCGAAGGAGTGGCGCTCTGCCAGGCGGTTGACCATCCGCGGTTCAAGGTGCACCTGGACGTCAAGGCAATGTCTGATGAGGGCCGCCCTTACAACGAGATCATCGAGGCAACGGGGGCGCATGTCGGGCACTTTCACGCCAACGATGCCAATCGCGGCTACCCCGGGTCCGGAGATACGGATTTCCGACCGGTTGTGGAGGGGCTGCGGGCGATTGGTTACGCTGGTTGGGTCTCGGTTGAGGTCTTTGACTTCTCTCCCGGCCCCGAGGCGATTGCGGCAAAGAGTATGGATTACCTGTCACGCGTTTTCGAGGAGGAATGACGAATGGCCACGATCACAGTTCAGGCAGGCGAACACGCGCGTCGGCATTGTCCGGTGTGGTTGCCGGTTGATGTCTCTGCTCTCCCTGGCGGCGATGTTGGGCTGAGGGGGCAGGCAGGGGAGGTGCTCCCTGCGCAGGTGTTGGCGGGGGAATCCCCGGCGTTGTGTTTCGTGATTCCCAGTCTGGCCAGAGGGCAGTCTGCGGCTTACGAGGTCATCCCGCACAGTGCCGACACAGGCGGCGTCGGGCTCGCTGATGTCCCGGGTGACAGAGTTGAGGTCACGCTGAATGATTCCCCGTTCACCAGCTACCATTACGCCGATACGTGGGCTCGCCCATTCCTGCTCCCGATCATCGGCCCATTTGGCGACCCGATCACGCGGCATTTTCCCGTGGAGGATGTCGATGGGGAGGCCCAGGACCATCCACATCACAAGAGTTGCTGGGTTGCCTGGGGTGAAGTGAATGGCAGCGATCACTGGAGCGAAGCGGAGAACCGTTTTGCGCGTCAGGTTCATCAACGGTTCGACACCATTGAGAGTGGACCGGTCTTTGGGCGGATCGTGGCGACCAACCACTGGCTCGACCTTCAGGGAGAAGTGGTTCTTGAGGAGCAACGCACCCTTACATTTTACAACGTGCCTGCCGCTGAACGGTTGATGGATCTCAAGGTTGTGTTCACCGCAACCTGTGGCCCGGTCGAGTTCGGGGACACCAAAGAGGGAGGCATCTGCTCGATTCGTGTGGCAACAACGATGGACGCCAAGAAGGACGGCACGATCGTCAACTCCTACGGAGGCACGAACGAAGCAGAGACGTGGGGGAAGCGGGCGAGCTGGTGCGACTATTACGGTCCCGTCAACGACAAGACCGTTGGGATCTCGATTTTCGACACTCCCGGGAACTTCCGCTATCCCACCTACTGGCACGTGCGCAACTATGGGTTGATGACGGCAAATCCGTTCGGCCTCTCCTATTTCCTGAACGACAAAGAGACGAGCGGGACTCACACGATCGCTGCAGGCGAGGTCTTCCCATTTGCCTATCGCCTCTACTTCCACGCCGGGACAACCGAAGATGCGGGGGTGGCTGGGAAGTACCTTGACTACGTGGCCCAGCCTTCCGTAGCGTTGGCGTAGACCGAGGCAGCTTGGGCTGAAGAGTTCTGAAGTAAGATCTAAGGGAATGACAATGGCGCACCATGAGCTTCGATTCGGGGTTGTGGGATTGGGTATGGGCAAGCATCACTGCAAGGCCGCGACTGAGGCCGAAGGGTGTCGCCTGGTGGCAGTCTGTGACATCGACGAGGACCGCCTTGTACCTGCGGCTAAGGAACACAACGTGACGGCCTACCGTTCCTATGCGGAGATGCTTCGGGACCCGGAGGTGGATGCGGTCAGCGTAGCAACGCCGAGCGGCATGCATGCGGATATGGCGATGGAAGCCGTGGCCGCAGGGAAGCACCTCCTGGTTGAGAAACCCGTGGACATCGATGTGGCGAAAGTCCGGGCGTTGGTCCAGGCGATCCAGGCGTCGGGTGTGAAGGCAGCCGGTGTGTTTCAGTCACGTACCGATCCACTGAATCGCCGGATCAAGGCCGCGATCGAGGAGGGGCGCCTGGGGCAGATCATCGGTGTGCACGCCCTGTTGCCATGGTTGCGCAAGGACAGCTACTTCCAGGGGGCACATGGATCTTGGAAGGGAACGTGGGGGATGGATGGTGGCGGTTCACTGATGAATCAAGGCGTCCACACGGTTGACCTGATCCAGTGGTTGGCCGGCCGAGTCGAGTCAGTCTTCGGGGCGTTTGGGATTTATGCCCATGACATTGAGGCCGAGGACAAGACGGCGGCTTTCCTCAGGTTCCGCAATGGTGCACTCGGGACGCTGAGCACGACAACGTGTGCGATCGGCGGGCTTTCGCAGAGCATCCTCATCCATGGTGACAAAGGGACGATCCAGAAGTCTGCCCATCTGACTGCCTGGAAGATGGCTGATGACGAAGACGGTCAGGAAGAGGCGCGGCTGATGCAGTACTACGGTGCGCCTGAGAAGCGCCCGGAAGGGGAGACCGTGGCGACTGATCCCATGGCTGTTGGCGCCAAAGGGCACACATTTGAGATGGAGGATCTCGCCATAGCCGTCCGCGAGGGCCGTGATCCCTACATCACGATTGAGAGCGCCATGCACGCGGTCGAGATCGTCAATGCCGTCTACGAGTCTGGTCGTGAGCGTCGTGAAGTGATCATCGACTGAGCGGGTTCCGTTCAGCCATCGAGCCCGATCAGGCCGGCCCCCGCGACCGGGGAGCAGACGTGAACGTTGGGCGGCAGCTTGCGTGGGGCGTAGAACTCTGTCTGAAGCTCGTGCAGCAGATGGTCCAGCGCATTCGCCTGAACCAGAATCATCATGCAACCTCCCAGGCCCGCTCCCGCCAATTGGGCACCGACGACGCCCGAGGTGGCGTTGGCGAGGTCAACAAGCTGGTCGATGGCATCCGTGCTGCATGCGTAACGACCGCTCTGCAGACTCAGGTCCGCGTTCTCCTCGGCCAATCGGCAGAGCGTGTTGTTGGTCAGCGCCACGCGATGCTTCCGGGCTTTCCCATCTGCCGAATACCTGACCTTTCTGTCCCCGTCGTGACTCGCGGCCATCGCCCGGGCAATTGTCTCCAGGCGTCCATCTTGGAGTGCTTCCGCGAACTCGGCGCTTCGGATACACTCACTGATGCCGAAGAGAGCGACTCCCCGCAAGTCGTATGTTCCCAGGTTTGCGTGGGTTGCGAAGGCGCGTTCCATTCGGGGGTGGTATTGGGGAGGAACGAGAGCGGTCAGCTGAGCGCGTGTTGGGCGGTCGGGGAGACCTGAGATGGCCCGGTAGATGTCCGTTGGGGCGACTCCCAGACGATCCGGAGTGAGGTCACGGAGGTGTTCCATTCCGGCGGCGGCGGGCCAGCGATCATGGAGAAGGCTCTCAGCCAGCTCATAGCATGCGACGCGCTGGTTGAACACATCGCGGGCTCCGAGACTTTTCACGGCAGCGGATCCACTGTGGGCGATCACGACGCTGAGGTCGTCCGGGAAGCGGAAATCACCGGTGATTCCGAATGGGAAGAAACCGATACGGGACACGTGCCCGAGCTGGCCGGTGCGGATTGCGGCGTGGTCGGAACTTCCGCCGCGTGACCCGACGAACCACTCGCCTTCGCCGCACAGGTCAATAAAGTCGTGCATCGCGACATCCAGGCCGTTGAGGGCAACTGCTGCGGTGGCGAATGCCACAACCAGGGCAGAACTCGACGAGAGCCCGGCGCCCATCGGGATGTCTCCGCTCACCATACAGTCCATGCCCTTGAGGCGGGCTTCCATGCGCTCGTACTGAAGGCGCAGGAAGGGGGCCCGGGCGTAGTGGCTCCAGTCACCAGGGGCTGACTTCAGGATGCGCCGAACCGTGTGAGAGGCAAGGAAATCCATCCAGTCCGACCAGCTTTCCTCTCGCAGGAGAGCCGTGATGTTGAACTCTCGGTTGGGGAAGCGTCGGACATCGAGATTGCGCAGGCGGACCAGATCATCGTCACGCGGGGCCGCCGCGAGGATGACTTCCCGGTTGATGGCCATAACGTTGACGAATCCACCGCGGTGGTCCACATGCCGCCCCATCAGGTTGATGCGTCCGGGGGCCCGACAAAGGAGCATCGGCCGGTCCGGACCGAACTGCCCGATGAACGCCTGCACGACTTCGAGGCACGCTTGTCGCCGCTCGCTCAGGACCCGACTGTCCGGGCCGTAAAGCCGCCGGAAAACGTCTTCAAGCTCTCTTGACGTCTTCTCAAGAAGGGCCAACCAGTCCTGAGCCGGCTTGAGTGTGTCCCGGCTCATGGAGCGTAGTGGGTCAAAGGTCACCAGAGGGGTGCCTTCCCTGGCGCGAACAACTTCCTCGATGGCCAGCAACTCATCAGGTGTGTTGAATGCCATCAGATCGCTTGCATCGGCAATGCGGAGTAGCTCTACGCGTCCGTTGCGTGCGATGTGTTCAGCCGTGTCGGTCAGGTAGAGTTCCCCCTGGGCGTTCGAGGGCGAAAGTCTGCGCAACGCATCGTGGAGCACGCCGAAGCGGAAGAGGTACATGGAGACGTTGACTGTGGTACTTCGTGCTTCGACATCATCGGGGCTCAGAGGTTTCCCGGCGACTTCGAGCGTGGCTCCCGTCTGGCGGGCTTGCCGGATGTCCGGGACCTCGACGATTCCCAGGACGTTTCCTGCCTCGTCTTCCACCACTCGCCCCGCAGTCGATGTGTCGCTCTTCTCTTCGACGGAGAGCAGGGCATCCGGCTGAGTCGTGGAGAAGTGATCCAGCAGTTCGGTGACGACTTGGGGTCGGGTCGCTTTGTCCCCCATCACGATCATGACGCTGCCGGCGTAATTCTGAGCCGCGAGAGCTTCGATGGCGACCAGGGCTGCGTGGCCGGTTCCCCGAGGTTCCGTCTGGTAGACGAAAGAGACTTCGGGGTGGTGTTCCGATACCGTCTGCATGACCTGTTCGGACATTTGCCCTACCACGAGCAGGAAGTGTTTCAGGCCGGCCTGCTTGTAGGTGTGAATGGCGCGCACGATGGCGGGAACGCCGGCGACGGGGAAGCACACCTTGTGGCGGTGTTCAGAGGCCATTCGTTTGCCACGACCACCAGCCAAAATGACGCACACGGTGTTGGCGTCTCGATCCATGAATAACCTCAGATGGAAACGTGAAATGGGAAAGCGAAAAGAGCTTGGAGAAAATGGCCGAGGAACCCTCGGGAACGTGGCCCAACGTAGTTGGCGAACTGTGCATTGCAAGACTGGAGGATCGGGCGCACAGGGCTACTCAACTTTCAGTGTCATGGCCTCCTGGCTGCTAACGGTTCCGGTCGGTCGGTGGCTGGCAACCAAGGTGTGTCCTTGTTGCCCTGCAAGCAGCCCCTCTTTTCCCGTTGGTCATCGGCTTCATTCCTGTCTTGTCGAGCCCGTGATCGGCCTTTGACAACCGCGGGACCGGCCTCTACCTTGCATCACACGTACGAAGTCAGGACCTTCAACCGTGACTTTGCCAAACTGGAAAGTGTGGAACGGTTGGCGTGATGTGCTGATAGGCAAGCAATCCTGCCCCGAGGAGGGGATTCGTCCAAACCAAACACGCGGGAGTATCCGGGTATGGGGATACAGATCGAGACGGTCTCACTGGACATCACTCGCGAGCGGTTTGTCAAGCCGTTCGGGTTCAAGGGGAGTTCCTTCAACGAAAAGTGGCTTTGTCATGTGGAGGCTACGAGCACGGATGGCGTGACGGCGGCTGGGTGCGGAGGACTGGCTGTTTTGTGGTCCTCTCCGGCCGTCTTTGCTGCTCACACTGAGACGGGCGGGAATGTCCTGATGACCGCCATCCTGGATCATGCGTTGCAGCTTGCCAGAGGGCAGACGTTTGGCACCCCCATGGATCTTCTCGACGCGATCTTCCCGGCGACCCACGCTTTCGCCTGCGCGATCACAGGGGAGATCTCCTTGGCGCCGACCTTCACGCTGAACGCACTCGTCGGGTTGGACTGTGCCGCCTGGGTGCTCTATGCCCGGACCTATGGGCTGACGAGTTTCGATGACTGGATTCCGGTCGACCACCGTGGGGGCTTGGCGAATCGGCAGCGGAAGCTCGCCTGTACGCCTGTGATTGGCTATGGCCTGTCAATCGATGAGATCCGTCGGCTGGTGACCGACGGTTTTTTCGTTCTCAAGATCAAGATCGGGGCCTCCGGAGATCCGGAAACCATGTTGGCAAAGGACATGGCGCGGTTGGGCCAGATTCACAGAGCTGTGAGTGAACTGCGGACCCCGCACACTCAGGACGGGAAGGTCCGGTATTATCTGGATGCGAACGGACGCTACGACGGGGTTGAGCGTCTGCGGCGATTGATCGGCCATGCGGGAGAGCTGGGAATGCTCGATCAGACCATCATTCTGGAGGAACCGTTCCCCGAGGGGCTGCTTGCCCCGGTGGGGGACCTTGGCGTTACCGTCGCTGCGGATGAAAGTCTGCATGATCCGGAAGACGTCGCGTTACGGGCTGAATTGGGCTACGGGTGTCTGGCCCTCAAGCCGCAGGGAAAGACTCTGAGTGTGGCGATCCGGATGGCATCCGAAGCACACAAGCGCGGTCTGACCTGCTTCGTTGCGGACAATGCCTGTGTACCCGCACTGCTGGACTGGAACAAGGTGTTTGCCGCACGGCTGGCCGATTTTCCCGGGATCGGTTGCGGACTGATCGAGTCGAATGGTCACCAGAACTTCCAGCGTTGGCCTGAGTTGATGGCGGCTCATCCCTGCACAGGTGCGCCCTGGCTCAGGATGAACCAGGGCGCTTTTGAGCTGCAACAGGATTTCTACGACAGGAACGGCGGCCTTCTGTTAGTGTGACCGCCACTCATCGCGTCGTTCTGCCGCCACTACGGCAGGACTCGGGCGAGCATCTCGATGTTGGGCTCCTCATCCCATGATTTCGGCCATGTGTTCCACTCGTCGGGGTAGGGGAAGTTGGCCAGGTCGTAGCCCAAGCCGATGAGTGTGTGCTTGGAAGCGTTCTTGCCGTGCCCCTTGGCCTCAGCATCGGTCTGGGCCGCGATGAGTCGTTTCAGACTCTCTGCGTCGTCTCCATCCGGGAGCGAGTAGTAGTCCTCCAGCGCCATGCTCATCTGCTCATAGGGCGTATCTCTCATTCGCTGGATGCTCTGTTCGAGCCCATCTCTGTCAAAGTACAGACCGTAGAGATGGAGCGAGCTTGCCCGGTCGATGTAGGCCCCCAATTTGACCTCGACGCCGAGCACGTCGGAGATCTTTGCCCGGAACAGTTTCATCAGCTCGACTTGAGCAACGTTGTTCTCGTTCCAGGCCTTGGCCAGGTCTCGGCTGCGCCAATCGGTGATGTAGTTGAGAACAAGGTCACCATCCTGATTTTTCAGGAGGCGGATCTGGCCTCGCTGCCAGCAGGGGGGATCGTCCTGTTCGAGGATAATGTCTTCACCCGCGCGCCAGATGAGGAACTGGTAGTCGCGGCCGCTCGGCCGTCCTTTGCCGTCTCCCCATTGCCCTGCTTTCTCGTCCCAATCGGCCTTGATACGCTGGAAGATGAATGGGAGTTGATCGACAAAACGTTCGTTGTACGTGTAGCCCCAGAAGTGTGGCTCCTCAGGTGACTTTTTCCAATGGTTGTGGATGCCATGGGTGACCTCGAGGATGTACTGCATCACGCCTCGCCCATCTTCCACGATCGCTCCGAAGTCGATTCTCGGATCGCTGTCCGGGTCAGCCACGCGCACGATCATGTCGGCATCGTAGCCGAGGCTCATTCCGGGCTTCTGTTTGGGTGTCTCGATTCGGGCGCCCTGGTCATAGCAGGCGATGATGGCCTTGTGGGCTGCCTCCGCCAAGTTATCGGCGTTGATGGCGATGATTGGGAGTGTTCCATCTCCCCGGAGGTGATCCTGTGCATCCGGCATGTCGAGTCCTTCCTTTGAGGCTATCTGAATGGGCTGTTGCGTGTCGTTTTCTCGGGAGAAACGTGGCCGACTCCCGCGGTTCTTCGAGGGGGCCGGGGTAGCCCCGCTGGGGGCAGTTCGAAAGTAGTGTGAAGGGCGCTGCAAATCAAGGAATGTGGACGCGTTTTGGTGACGTCTGTCGTCGTTCCTGTGGGGGCTGTCCCGCGTTTCCGACGACGTTCGGGAATGCGGCGCTGCACCGGTGGGGAACTTGGCGCAGATCACGGGAATGGCGCTTTGGGTGAACCAAGTCACAGTGGCGCGCAAAGGGAACACTGTTTCCAAAAGGGGACATAGAGTGTTTAACGTACAGGGGGGGAGCATGTTATGTGTGTGGAAGTTCGACGGACTCGACGTTCTGTTCCCGAATCGAGGCACATCGGTGGTTACGCTTCGGGACCCATGGCGAGGGTACTGATGCCGGAACACCCGCTCCATTTGAGTTCAGAATGAGGGATGAGTTCCCTTTTTGTCACGTGGGCGGCCTTGTTGGCACGCTATCAGCTATAGGAGGAGGCATACAACGTTACGAGGCCCCCGGAGCTCAAGTCGGTGACACTGGAGAAACGGTAGAGCGGACCGGGTCGAGGGCTTCAGAAACGAAAAACTGTTAGAACGAAAGGCCGCCTCGGCATACACGGGTAGCCGAGGGGTGCGACCGAAACTTCTCGCTTTCCCCCCGCCCAGGGACTGGAGGTTCCTCCCACCTCCAGTCCCTTCCTTTTTTCTCTGGGCGGACCGCACTACCCGAGTACACTTTGGCCTTTCGAGATTGCGGTGACGTGATGTCTCCGAGCCCCACGAGTGCATCTACGCAGTGGACGGCTGTAATGTACGTTTTCCCTGACTGCCCGGTCGACCTGTCCTCCCCTCTATCGTCCCCCTTTCGCTCGGTTCGTATCCCCTTTGCTGATGGCTATACTTCCCTTGGTGCTGAACGGGAGGCCAAGCTGGCGCGCGCGGAGATGGTTCTTTGCGGCGGCAGTCAGACCACGGGACGAGCCGTGGTGGTAAGGCCATTTCCTGAACGGGGGGGCGCCCGATTGAGCCCTCAGCCCTTTTTGGAGTCATCTTCCCATGAACGAGAGAGCAGGCGCTACTCGCCATCCATCCGAGGGTGAATCCGGGCCCGCAACTGGCCCCGGGAGTGGGACAGGAACAGCGTGCCTCCGGAGTACTGAGGAGAGCGCTGAAGCGACGCTTCAACACCAGCTTTGGCAGACCCGGAAACTCGAGGCCATGGCAACCATGGCCGGGGGGATTGCCCACGATTTCAGCAATATTCTCCAGGCCATCTCCGGTTACCTGCAACTTGGGCTCAAACGTGCACATGGTGACGAGAAGCTCGAACACTACCTGGAAGAAGCCCGCGCGTCGACGCGCCGGGCTGGGGATCTGGTCGCCCAGATTCTGGCGTTCAGTCGACTGCAGGACCGGGAGCGAATTCCTTTGCTGGTGGCTCCGATTCTCAAGGAGGCCCTGAAGACCTTCCGTGCGTCGGTACCGGCGTCGATCGAGATCAGGCAGTCTGTTGCTGCTGAATGTGACCCGGTGCGGGCGGACCCTGTCCAGATCCACCAGCTCATCACGACTCTCCTCACGAACGCGTTTCAGGGCATGCGGCTATCGGGAGGGGTGCTGAAGGTCTCCCTTGTTTCGGTGGACCTGGACGGGGAAGACGCTCCGCAGTTCCCTGACCTAACCCCGGGGCGCTACATTCGGCTGGAGGTCGCGGACACGGGCTGCGGCACGGACGGTGTTACGGGCGAGGGGATCCCCGAACCGTTCTCTATGGCGAGTGGCGAGGAGGGCAGCACGGGCATGGGCCTTGCTTCCGTGCAGAGCATCGTGAAGGGGCACGGAGGGGACGTTTCGGTCTCAAGCGAGCCCGGGAGAGGGACAACGCTAGCCGTCTATCTTCCCGTACATTCGCCCGATAGGGTGCCACAGGCGGCCGTCTTACCGGGAACGGTCCGTCGCCGGGGGACGGAGAGGATCCTGTTCGTGGACGACGAGACGACACTCCTGGACTTGGCCCGGGAAGGGCTGTCGGCCCTCGGGTACCAGGTCACCACGTGCGGGAGCAGCTTGGAGGCTCTGGCCGTGTTCCAGGCGGATCCCAGGCAGTTCGATGTGGTTGTCACTGATTTGGCCATGCCGCATATGGACGGCCTCCAGACGTCAGAGGCGTTACTGTTGATGCGCGCGGACACGCCAATCATACTGTGTACAGCGTTTTCGGAGAAACTGGACGAAGGCCGCGCTCGAGGGGTGGGAATCCGGGATTACGTTCTCAAACCTGTGGTTCCGGATGACCTGGCGCTCGCGATTCGACGGGCGATTGACGAGAAGTGAGCGACAGAGACACGTCGCCTGCGGCAGGACCCGATTTGGGCGGCTTCCCTCCACTGGCTGATAGGCCTGTAACCGTATTGGCCGACTGGCCCTGACTCCCAGCGTGGATCGCAGAGAGGCAAGAGGCATGAGTGGACTGAGCTACGCGATCGTTGGCGCAGGAGCTCTTGGGGGGCTGTACGGGGCTCGTCTTCACGCATCCGGTGAAGACGTCCATTTTCTCCTCAATAGTGACTACGAACATGTCCGCAGCAATGGGTTGCTGGTGGAATCGATATGGGGTGATCTCAACTTGTCTGAGGTCAACGCTTACGCCAGTTCTTCAGAGATGCCGGCTTGTGATGTCGTGTGTGTCTGCCTGAAGACGACACACAACGGCCTGCTGTCAGACCTGCTGCCTCCCCTGCTCAGGGGCGGGACGGTGGTCCTGCTGATGCAGAACGGACTTGGCGGCGAAGATGAGGTGGCGTCAGCCTTTCCGGGGGTGGACGTGGCCGGTGGGCTCTGCTACCTGTGCTCAAACAAGGTTGGCCCTGGACATGTTCGACATTTGGACTACGGACGAGTCACCTTGGCTCCCTTCGCTGCCGCATGCGGCGAGCGGCTGGGGGCGATTGCGGAGACGTTCTGCCGAGCCGGGATTCCCTGCACGACTGATGAGGATCTGCTGCTTGCGCGCTGGAAGAAGCTGTTCTGGAACGTTCCTTTCAATGGTCTCACCGTCGCTCTGGGCACGGAAACTGATCAGATCATGGGCTGCGTAGAGACCCGTCGATTGGCTGCGGCGTTGATGCATGATCTGCGCTGTGGAGCGGAAGCTTGCGGGCACAAGATCGAGGAGGCCTACATCAGTGAGATGCTCGACTTTACCCTGAGGATGAAACCCTACAGCCCCAGTATGAAGCTGGACTACCTGGCCAAACGTCCACTTGAGCTGGAGTACATTTACCGGCGTCCGATTGCTGCTGCCCAGAGTGCGGGGCAGAGCATGCCTTGTGTAGAGACGTTGGCTTCGCTGCTGAGTTTCCTGGATGAGCGCAACCGGGCGTAGGCAACGGGCTTTTTTTTGCCTGCGCGGGTTGCTCGGCTCCACGATCGCCTATCCTGGCCCCCCCCCCGCACCCAAGGTGTGTCGTCCCTCGCCTGCTCATTGCGAGATTCGTCTCGCTCAACCGTCGCCGCTAGTCGATCTTCAGGGTCGCGAGGTAGAGATCGCACTTTCTCGGGGTGACGGCGTCGGAGTAGAACGCCATCCTGAACGTCCCGGGGCCCACTCGCAGAACCGAGGTGTAGGCTCCGTCTTCGTGATACTCGTGGATGATCTCCGGTCCGCAGAATGTCTGAGCGTTGTCGTCTGAGAGGTAGGCAACAACAGCCTTCGGCGTCCGATCGGCCTGCCTTCCGGTCAGCAACCATCGCTCAGGGCCGAGCCGGGTGAGAAGCGGGCGCTGCAGGACTCCCACCTGCTCCGTTATCGCCTCTTGAGGTGACCACGTCTTTCCCGCGTCCGGCGTTCTGTACCGGGAGGTCCCGTCTCGCCGACGCCCGCGAAGGAGAACGATCGCCTGAAGTCCCTCCAGCGGGGCGATGGTCACTTCGTCTCCGAGATTGTCCTCTGGAGCGGTCATCTGACTCACAACGGTCCACGTCCGTCCGCTGTCCGGGCTGTTCCAGCAGAGATTGAAGGCCGGTTCCCGCCCTTCAGCGTTGAAGCAGGTGCTTACGGCCATGATCGTGTCATCTATGGATTTGGCATCGGTCACGTAGTAGCAGCAGCGATCCGGCGAGCTGTCGAACTGTTCGAAGGCGTCCCAGGTTGCGCCATGGTCATGAGACCGACTGATGATGCAGTGTCGCTTGCGGTGTTCACCCCAATGGTAGCGTGAGCACCACAGGATAACCGTGCCGTCCGGTGCCACCACTGCAACGGGGTTGTGGGCGGTCCACTCTGTCCCGCCGGGATCCGTCCGGAGTTCGCGTTTTTCAGACCACGTCTTGCCGTCATCGCTTGATGTCCGCACTACGATGGCGGCCGGATCAGACGCGTGGCTGGTTCCCAGTCGCGTGAACAGGAGCAGGTCGTCGTTGCGAGCCCGCACCATGCGGGGGAAGGCCTCGTGGACTTCCGGACCTGACGGAAGACAAGTCACATTTTCGACGTTCAGCCAGGACATGTTCTCTCCTTGTACAGCGGGGCCCGGCATGGGAGCGCTTGGGAAGAACCGGGCGATCATCTCTGCGAATCGTCATAGTGTCACCTGGTATGACGGGCGTCTGGCAATCAGTTGGGAGCAACCTATCCTAGTAGCTGACTGATGCCAGAATATTGAGCCTGGGAGTTTGTGAATCCTGGAGGATCTGAGTATGTGCCGCTGCAGAATGGGTATTCCGACCGTGGTTGTCCTGCTGTTCGCCTCGTGTCTATCCCCGGCGTCCGATCTCGTGATTGTCGATGGCGGGAAGCCGCTGGTGAGTGTTGTCGTTCCCGGAGATGCTCCCGAGCAGATTCAGGGGGCTGTCGCGACGCTTATTGCCTGCGTTGAGGAAGCCAGCGGGGCGGTTCTGCCGGTGGCCGATGTGGAGACCCTGGGCCTTCCCGGGCGCATCTGTGTCGGCAGGAGTGCTCCCACAAAGGCCTTTCCGGACGCCTGTGAAGGGCTCGACGCGGATGGCTTCTCCATCTCGTTCCCGGATGACCGGACGGTGTTCATCTGCGGCCCAACTGACTGGGGAACAGAGTTTGGGGTCTACGAGTTCCTCGAACGCTATGTGGGGGTTCGTTGGTTGTTGCCGGGCAAGGACGGTACGGATGTCCCCACCAGCGCTCGCATCGCCGTTCCACGCGTGCCCGTTCGGTCTGAACCGGCGTTCTTCTCTCGCCTCTTCAGCGGGTTGCGCGGCAACGTTCAGGCAGCGTGGGCGCGGCGGAACAGGATGCATGGACGGGTCAGCTTCCACCACAATCTCATCAAGTTGTTCCCGCCTGAGACGTACACGACGACGAACCCTGAGTTCTTTCCAGTCAAGAAGGACAAGCGGTTCCTGCCCGAGACGAACGCAACGCATGGCTGGCAACCGTGTTTCACGGCGCCGGGGATCACCGCGGAGGCGATCAAGAACATTGTTGCATCGTTCGATGCTGCTCCGACCAGGACATCATTTTCGTTGGGGACGAATGACAGCAGCGGGTACTGTCAGTGTGAGAAGTGCCTGGGGCGGATTTCAGGTGCGAAGAACTTCCTGAACCGGGTGGATTACTCGGATCTCTTTTACGGATGGGCAAACGACGTCATCGACGGAGTTCTGGCAAAGCATCCAGACAAGGTGTTCGGTTGCCTGGCCTACAGCGAAGTCGCTGCGCCTCCGGAGAATGTACGTGTGCACGAGCGACTGATCCCCTACATGACGTACGACCGGATGAAGTGGGTTGATCCCGACTTGCGTGAGGAAGGGGAGCGACTCACCCGGGCCTGGCACGCCAGGAGTCCCACACTGGGATGGTATGACTACATCTACGGGACGCCGTACGTGCTTCCGCGTGTCTGGTTTCATCACATGGCTGATTACTACCGGTTTGGCCATGCCAACGGGGTCAGGGCCCTGTATGCCGAAGCCTATCCGAATTGGGGTGAGGGCCCGAAACTGTACGTCTCTCTGAAGTTGCAGTGGGATCCCGGGAGTGACGTGGATGCGTTGCTGAGCGAGTGGTACGAACGTTGCGTCGGGCCGGCAGGGGCGCCTTATCTGGCCAAGTACTATGCGCATTGGGAGGACTTCTGGACCAGACGTGTCCTGGAGTCGTCCTGGTTCAGCAAGGGCGGGCAGTACCTGAGCTTTGCCGATCCGCGGTATTTGAGCGATGTTGAGCTGTCGGAAATCGACACGTGCAGAGGCTGGTTGGAGAAAGCGGTCGAGTTGGCACAGACCGACAAGCAGAAGGCACGGGGGCGTCTGGTCCTTCAGGCGTTCGAGTACTACGAAGTCACGGCGTACGCGTTCAAGGCGGGGGGAGCCAGGAAGGGCATGGCGATTACCACGGATGATGAGGCCCTCCAGGCGCTTGCCGGGATCGATCGTGCAGTGGATGCCGCTCACCGCCGTCGCGTCCTTGCCTTGGAGGAGTTCTCCAAACACCCTGTGCTGGTTCACCCGATTCCCATCACCCGAGGCGGGCTTCTGAGTGGTGACTCATGGAGCAGCGGTTCGCTGTGGTCCGTTTACGACATTGCGTCTCAGGGGGAGGGGGCGACTCGACGCCGCATCCGTGAACTGGCCGAGAGCGCGTCCAGTGACCTGTTGCGACAGCAGGCCCGCATGATGCTCACACTCTTCGACGGCAAACTCGTGTCTCTCTCGCAGAATGCCTCATTCGAGGAAGGTAAGGGCGGAGCGGCGGCTGACTGGACGTGGTGGGTGAAGTTCGGCACGGGATCCATGCGACGCAGCAGCGATGTGGCGCACACGGGCGAGTTCAGTGTCCTCTGCGATGGAATGCGCCGGGGTGGGCCCGTTCAGGCGTTGCCGATCACTCCGGGCCGCTATGCGCTCGTGTGCTTCGTGTATGTTCCCACCGACCAGGTGTCGCCGGGCACGGCGGAGTTAGCCATGACATTGCGAAACGGGGCTGGGATGAACCTGCCATCTACATCGTCCAAGGTCGTTCCCATTCCCGGCCGGTGGACAGCGTTGGCCGTTGCCGCCGACGTTCCGGAAAAGGTTGGCGATGAAGAGGTAAAAATGGTCCTGCCGATTCTGATCGTCGATGGGTTCGAGGGTGGGGGAAAGGTCTACTTTGACGACCTTATTCTGCATCGATTTGAGGAGTGAGGTCGACCGGCACGCTTCGGATGTGCGGAGTAGGCCGGTGTCTGGACTTGCGCAGGAGCCACTTGAACACGCAGTGATTGGGCGTGTGGCGTCCAGCGTCTGCACCCGTCGGTTCGGGGACATTGGATTGGCCGATCCAGACGAAGACGGGGAGGATTCCTGCCTCCAAGTGGCATCTGTCGACGTGCATCCAGCCTTCTCCGACTCCCTCTTCATAGCGTCCGGCGACGCGCTTTCCATCGACGAAGACGAATCCATTGTCGTCGATGGTCAGGAACGACGCATACTCTCCGGCCTGAGCCACGTCGATCTCGGTGTAGAGGAAGGTGATCTTGTTGTGGAACTGGCCATATGCCTTCTCGGGGTTGAGGCGTCGGAACCGGTCGTAGCCGTTTGCGGGGTAGCGGGACCACCCATCCACTAGGTCATCTCGGGTGAGCCGCTTCCTTGAGCGGAGACTGCGGCAACGGGGATCTGAGGGGGCCAGCGGGCCGGTCGTGTACCAGTCGTGATTTGTTCCCAGGATCGTGGACCCGAAGGCGATAGCCTTGTCCTTGGTCCGGAACGTTGTCCGGGCTTCGACCTCACCGGCAGTGGCCCACTCGGGCAGATGGACGCGAAAGTCTGCCTGAGCCAACGGGATACCATCCTGGAACGAGACGTCAACCCTGTCATTTCCCTCCACCCGGAAGGGCGGGGGGACGAACAGGGCCGCTGTACCTGACGTGAGTTCCTCTGAGTTTCGCCGGACCCAGGCCGAGATCGTCTGTGTTGTTCCTCGTGACTGGGCCTGGACCTCCGTCGTCATACTGATGGTCGTGGGTTGAGCGGAGTTGAAGAGCGGTGCCATCGGCGGGGGAGAGTTGGGGTCGAAGCGTTCCCGCACGGGAAGGACGGCAAGCTTGTCGTAGAGCAGTCCATCATCTCCGGCAGTGATCGTCAACGTATGCTGGCCACGCTTCAGTGAGACGTGTGTCTCGATGCGTTTCCAGTGCCACTGCTGCAGCGGGTCGTTCCGATCTTCGTAGGCAGCGTTGCGCCAGCGTAGCCAGCGGTCGTCGATATGGAGCAGCGAGTGGTTCCCGCATTTGTCGAGGAACCAGCAGCGGCACCAGATTTGGTAGCGGTCGTCGCGGCTCAGATGGAGGCTGACATGGATCTTGCCAATATTGACCGTGCTGTGGGCGTGACGCCGCCAGAAGTGGTCCCCGCCAGCCCCCTCGCCGAGGTAGACGCACTGCTCTCCCTGCAGGGCGTCGATCTGGAAATTCGGGTCGATTTGGTGGGCCCATTCCATCTCCATGGTGAAGCGTTCCAGAGGGGGGAGAAGAGATTTTCCGCCTTGAGGGGCGCGGTGCTGCCTGGTCCAGTCTGTGGGCTGCGTGCCGCGCATTTGCCCGTCAATCGCGGTCAAGGCGGCACGTGCGAACTGCGCGTTCGGAGTGTCGTCTGGTGCCAGGAGGCCAATGAGTCGATCTCGGAAGGGGCGAAGCAACTCGGGATGTCGTAGCAGGGCCTGAACGGCCCGGGAGTCAAGGTCGCGGCCATTCTCACACAGGTCAAGAGCCCATGCGACTGTGGTGGGGTTGCCACGCCTGAGTTCGGCGGCGACATAGGACGCCAGGAGGTCGGGGTGTTCATCTCGGAACGAGTCCTCCGACAGGTCGGTCCGGACTCCACCGAGGAAGGCTTCGACCGGCATGTCCTCATGCTGGAACACGTATTCGAGAGCTCGTGCCCGTAGTCTCGGGTTGGTGTCATAGGCCAACCCGCGGATTGTCAGGGCAAAACGAGGGTGCAGGCTGGGGCAGTGGGCGAGGGCCTCGATGGCGGGGATCCTGACGGCCGCCGAGCGGTCATTGAGCAAGTGTCTCAACAAACGGGCTGCTCGCCAGGGGGGCTTCTTGTAGACTGAACGGCAGATCTCCTGGCGTTCGGCTTCAGTGCCGGTGAGGACGATCCACTCAGGCGTTCGGTGGACCTTCCAGGCAACCCCCACCACAAGCGCGACGGCGAGCGGGGCGATGGCGATGCGGTAGTGCTTCGGAAGTCGTGGCACGGGTGGTACGGCTCTCGTTGCTGTTCGGGACGGACGACCGGGCTCAGGAAACAGATGGGAAGATAGCCCAACTCGGGCTGGAACTGAAATCGTGGCCTCTGCAGGAGGAGTCTTGCGATCCTCGCCGGTTGCTTTGAGAGCTGGACGCATCAAAGTGTCCGTGTAGCTGTTATGGAACGAGCGTCCTTCCGGATATAACCGGATTTCAGCGGAGATCTGTGCTATGGAATGCGTGATCAGTGCCTTGCACTTCGTCTGGGATGACGTGGAAGAGTGCCTGCAACGCGTTAGCGACGAGTTCGGGCTGGATGGGGTCGAATGGTCGTGGCATCAAGGCCGGACCAGGCCTCACTGTACGGATCAGGATCTGGCCGACATTCGGGCGGCTGCAGCTACCGCAGGACTCTCGTTTTCATCCCACATCTGGGAGAATTTCCCCGGGATTCCACAGGCTGACGGTGTCCGGATCCTGCTTGACTGGCTGCAGTTGAGCCGAGAGACAGGAGTCAAGGAAATCGTCGTCCATGGGGGGCGCCATCCTGATCAGCGCAAAGGGATCGCTCACGTCCGCGATACGTTTGCTGAGGTGTTGCCTGCTTACGAGGAGGCCGGCGTTGTCCTGTGTCTGGAGAACCACTACGCGTATACGTACCGGGACTGCCAGGAGCTGTTCAGCGAGGTCTGGGAATTCCAGGAGATCTTCAACCTGGACAGCCCCAGTCTGGCGTTCTGCTTTGACACGGGCCACGGGCACATGACCCACAATTGTGGTGAGCTGGTTCGGGAGCTTGGCAATCGCTTGCGGTATGTGCATCTGGCCGGTAACCACGGAGAGCACGATGACCATTGCATGTTCCGCCAGGGAACCGTGCCGTGGGACGACATCTGGGACGCACTCGAGGATGTCAGGTTCGATGGGACTTTCTGCGTTGAGTTTCCTGTCCGTGAAGACTTGGAGCCATTCTGCCGGTGCCTGCAGGAGATCGGCCGGCGGTTTGCCGGATGAGTACCGTCAAGCTCACAACACCGGTTGGTGTGTCCGCACTTGACGAGCCGATTGCGTTGGCCGATCAGATCGTCAGCGTGGGGTCTTGTTTTGCTCAGCACATGTCGTCCCGTCTGATCGAGAACTGCTTCCGGGTTGTCGCCAACCCCTACGGCATCCTCTACAATCCCGCGTCGGTTTCGCGTTGCCTCCGCCGTGTGCTGGACGGTTCGGTGTTTGAGCCGGGGGGTGTGTTTCACCACGCTGACCTATGGCAGTCATTCGAGTTCCATGGTGAGTTTGCCGACCCGAGCCGTGAGGGGGCTGTGGGTCGGATGAACACGGCACACCAGCATGCGGCACAGGCATTGGGGACATGTGACTGGCTGTTCGTCACGTTTGGCACGGCGTTTGCGTGGTTTCACCGCGGTCAACCGGAACTGGCTGTGGCGAACTGCCATCGACTTCCGGCCGAGCAGTTTGAGCGGCGGTTGATTCCATCCGGCGAGATTGTCGCAGACTGGGGTGATCTGCTCGACAGCCTCTTTGCCGCCAGGCCGGGCATGCAGGTGATGATGTCTGTCAGCCCGATCCGGCACCTCCGACAGCAGGCTGAGGAAAACTCGGTCAGCAAAGCACATTTGCTCATTGCGGCAGATGAACTCGCGTCGTCCTATCCGCGTGTCCACCGTTTTCCCGCCTATGAACTCGTGATGGACGAGCTGCGGGACTACCGTTTCTTCGAGCGTGACCTGGTTCATCCCAACGAACTGGCTCAAGAGGTGATATGGGAGCGTTTCCGTGACGCCTGTTTAGCGCCTGAGGCGGCGGAATTCGTGGCCCAGCTCGCGGGTGTCCGTCAGGCACTGGACCACCGACCCAGGAATGCGGCGGGAGATGCTCATTGGCAGTTCTTGGAGCACACACGGGGACGACTTGAGCAGTTGGTGGCGCGTTTTCCGGCGGCGGACCTGGCCAGTGTTCGGGAGAGGCTGGCAGGCATGGCTCGAGGGGGGGGCGAGCCGCGCACACCGTAAGCGGGTATCCCCTCCTGTTAGTCAGGGCTCTGTCGGCCGGCGTCCTGAGCCGAGCCGCGTACACCGTAAGCCGTCCCCCCGACTCGACTCACGCAGCCTGCCGTCCGGGAAGGAAGAGAGAAGAGCCGGCGCCGAGGAGCAGGGCCGCGGTGCCTGCTACCGCGAATGCCGGTGCCACTGAGCCGCCGCTGTCAGCGACGATTCCCCCGATCGCAGGGCCGAACACCTGTCCGACACCGAACGCGACCGTGAGGACTCCCAGGGCCGTCGGTGCGAGCCTCGCTCCAAACGCATCCCCACACAGTGCTGTGACAACGGCAGGAATGCTCCATGCCGTACAGGCGAACAGCACACCCGAGACCATGGCCGGTCCACTGCCGTGGACGAGTCCAACGATGAGGAAGGCACTTGCCTGGCAAGCGAAGATCAGCACCAGAGCCATGCGTCGTCCCCAGCGGTCCGAGAATGCGCCCCACACGAATCCACTGATGATCGAGGCGAGGCCAATGCGCGTCCAGATCGTTCCTGCGGCGGCGGTGGTCAAGCCGACGTCCCGCACGAGGTGCTTCACGAAGAAGGTTGCGTAGATGCTGTACGAGAAGCCAAAGGCGAAGTAGGCGGCGGCTATCTTCCAGAACAGACCTGAGCGAAGCAGATCCGTCCATTTGATTGCCGGTTGCGTTTCCGTCTGGGAATCGGGGGATGAGGGGAGCGTATGTGGGCGGTCGCGCAGAAACAGGGCGCACAGCAAGCAGATAATCAGCGTTCCTGCCCCGAACGCATACCAACAATGACGCCAACCATCAGGACCACCACGCTCGAGGATCATGGGGACGGTCGCCCCTGTGGCTGCCAGGCCGAGACTCGACCCGCCAACGGCACATCCCGCTGCCAGACCCCGCCGTTTGCCTGTGAACCAAGCTGCCAGCAAGGCCATCGCCGGGATGTTGGCTGCAGCTCCTCCCGCTCCGGAGAAGAAGCGTCCAACACAGGCTGCGGCAAACGTTGGGAATGCCCCCGTCGCCAGCATGGCCACACCTACTACGCCGAGGGCAATCGTGATGACTACGCTGGGACCATGTTTGGTCGCAAGGATGCCTGCGCCGACCGCGAAGAGAAGGTACCCCAGGGAGTTCCAGGACTGCAGTTGCCCGCTCTCTGCGTTCGAGAGCCCCAAGGCGTCCTGCATCGCCGGGAGGACCATGCTGAAGCCAAACCGGCCCAGGCCCAGGGAGGCGAACACCACGAGTACGGTGAGGCTGAGTGTGAGAGCTGCGCGGCGGTTGTTAGAGTCGGACATGGAGGATCCCTTCAGATGGTTGTACTCCACGAATGTACCGGGAGGGCGCGCTGCGTCAATCATCGCGCAACCGGTGAGCAGGCGAAGGTGTGCCCGGTTGACCGTAGCGAACTCCGGGCGGAGTTCTTCTACCTGCAAGCCGCCGCTCAGAGTGCGGCGCTACTTCGGACGGAGTTCCTCTGCTGTCGGCATCAATCGGTCGCCTATTGACGCTGTGCTGCCTCCACCATGGCCATGAGGTTGTCTGGATTGCAGCTGGAGTGGATGCTGTTGGATGAGCTGAGCATGAAGGGACCGCCTGCGCTTCCGTCGGCGACGGCCTGGCGCACGGCTTCGTGGACCTGTTCAGTCGTGCCTGAACAGAGCAGATGACCACAGTCGATGTTCCCGACCAGGCAGACGTGGGGGCCCACCCGGCGGCGCGTCTCGGTAAGGGTCATGCCGGCGACCGGCTCGATGGGATTGAGTCCGTCCGGTCCGGTGGCCATGATGGTGTCAAGGATGGGGTAGATATTGCCGTCGGAGTGTTTGATACAGAAGGCACCCTCGTCGTGGATCAGGTCCACCATGCGATTGAGGCGTGGAGCGATGTACTGATCGAAGACCGTCGGGCTCATCATCGGGCCGTGGTTGTGAGCGTAGTCATCGCCCAGGACGACCACTTCGGCCCCAGCACGGATGGCGTTCCGCACCACCCCCATATTAGCTTCCAGCACTTTGTCCATCAGATATTCAGCCAGCGGCGGATCCGCAAGCAGATTCATGAGCAGGTTGTCGAGCCCCATTAGGTAGGCGGACCACATGAATGCGGCTCGATGGTGGAAGCAGATTGCCCGTTTGCCTCGATAGCGCGCAACGTAGTCACGCAGTGTTGCCAGGCGATGATGAGCGTCAGGGTCGGGGGGAACCCAGGCGCGTGCGTCGTTCAGCGTGTTGACCGGGCCTTCGAGGGGATGTGCAACGGCCTCGGGGCCGGGCAGGTAGCGGACCCCCCATTCATCGATGTAGGTACCGTTTGGGCATTCCTCAACGCGCTCGAATGTGGCCCCGCAGCCCACCCCGTCGTAGCCGGCACGGTCCATGAAGTCGGCGCAGTCACGCGCGTCGGGCATGGCTGCTCTCCAGACCTTTTGGTCGATCACGAATTCCACGATCGGTACCCGGTCGGGGCGTTCCCCCTGAAGGGCCGTTCGGACGCGTTCAGCTGAGTTCATCGTTCGGGTCTCTCATTGTTCTTCGTGTTCTGTAGGGCGCACGCCACCTGCGCTGCTCTGCGGCCCACGTCACACTTCTGCTTCGGATGGATGTCTCCGAGATCTCCGAGCCCGGTTGTGGCTACCAGAGCCGTCCCGGTCGTGGATTCCACAGCTGACGCCTGCGCTTCCTGCAGGAGCTTCCAGGCTGCACGGCCGTCGTGTGAGTCGGGGCGGTACTCGGGCAGTTGAACGACGGCAAACGGAAGCTTGGGATCGCCCCAGGATGCCCGATAGGTCTCGATCAGGGCTTCCAGCCACGTGCGGTATTCACGAGCGATTTCGAGCGTGTCGGCGTTGCTTTCGCCCTGATACCAGAGGATGCCATCAATGGGGATTCCCACCAGCGGTTCCACCACCGTCCGGAACAGCGCTTCGGGCAACGCGCGCCCCAAACCCCAACGGGCGAGTCGGTGTTGGCCGTAGGGGAGGAATTTGACTTCGTCCTCCTCGGCTGCCTGGCTTGCCGCCGGATCGTCAGCCACGGGGCCCAGCGTCCGGCCCCGGACTGTGTCCGGGAAGGCTTCTCGAGGGAGCCAGGCCTCGATGCCTGTTCCTCCCTTGGCAGCGACAACGACCGCGATGGGCTTGTTCTGCAGAGCACAGAGCTCTGCCGCGAAGAAGAACGGGACGGCTGGCATCGTTTGGACATTTGCAGGTGTGATGTCTGTCCACGTACCGTTCCGCCGGATCCGGACGTCGACAGCAGATGCCAGTTCTTCAGCGACATCGGCATCCGCTGTCTGTGAAACGGGCATGGCCATATTCGATTGTCCGGCACAGAGCCATATGTCGCGGTCGGAGGACATCCACCGGGCCTTTCCCTGAGTCCAGTTGGGCGCTGGGGCAGTCGGTTGCGGGCTGATCTGTGGAAAATGATATACTATACTGGTTGGGAGGGACTGTCAAACGAGGGAGGCGCGGCGGTCGGGGCTTGTCCTGCTGCACAGAAGGGACGAGCCTCCTTTGCCCAAGGGGCTGCGGAGGCCAGGCGCGCTCTTCAGGAAGACCGTTCCCCCTTGAGGGGCGATGTCCTAAGCGGCCGTCCCGCCCTTTTTGCTGCCGCAGTTCCCCTCAGGCATTCTTCGCTTGACCCTTCACGTTCTTGTGATACGGTTCTCTGCGCGTTCGATGATATATCAAAGGACTGGCCAGGATCAAGGAGTGGATCACATGTCACCACGGCACATTCAGCTCGGAGTCGTCTGTCTCCTGTCTTGGCTTTGTCTGCTGCTGCCCACAGAAGGCGGGACGGTTGCCTACTGGGAGTTTGACACGTATGTGGCGGGGCTGACGCCGGCGACGGTTGGGGGAGAGCGGATGGCGTTGCGGAGAGCTGGTGGTGGTGGGGATTTCGCGTGTGTCGATTCTCCGGCTCTCGCGGCTCTGCCCAATCCCGATAGCGCGGCGAGTTTCGTTGGCGACCCGAAGACCAACGCCGGGTGTCTGCGTTCCCCCGGGAATCCCGTCGAGAATCGACTCCTGACCACGGTTTCCGGGACCAACGTACTGAAACTGCACGACACGGCCTGGACCGTCGAAGGGTGGATTCGCTGTGACGGTGAGGACCCGGACGGTTTCGGAGACGTCATCCTGACCACGCGCGATGAGCCGCGCTGGTGTGGACTGACGTTGATGGTTGTTAGACCTCTGCGGCCGGGGGAGGGGCGACGTCTCTCTGCGTATTTCGCGGTCAAGGCTCAGGACGATGGTGAGGCAGGGCAGGCGTTTGGCCTGCGAACCGAGGGGGTGCTGGAATCCGGGCGCTGGCACCACATTGCCCTTTCCTGGGACGGTCGCGGCGACGGTCCCCCCGCAGCTTGGCTCTTGGTCGACGGGGTGATGGAGGCCCGGAGCGAGGCCCCGGCGGATTTCGACACGGTGTTGGCTGACCGCTACGCCATCGACTGTCTGCACATCGGGGCCCGCCAGGGATCAGAGAAGAACAGCTTCGCCGGTGATCTTGACGAGTTCCGCATCTCGGAAGGCGTCCTTCAGCCTGTTGACATGCTGGTCTTTCCCGAACGTGTAGGGCCACTGTTGCGTGCCCACCAGGTGGCCAGGAAGCGGGACCTGCTCCCGCGCACGCCGCGCTTGAGTGACGTGCTGATGCGGGCATTGCGTTGGCGTCCCATTCATGCCAAGGACCCGCACGACACGATGCAGGCCATGGATGCCTTTCATGTCACGGGGCTGGTCTGGGCCTACATCCACGATCCCAAAGTCATTGCCGAAGTCAACACCAGCGGCCGCTTCTTCCAGGGGGCGGTGACCAGCAGTCTCTCCACGATGCGAAACCTGCTTGGACTCTCCCAGAAGGCAGACAACGTGGAGACTCAAGCGTTCATCCAGCGCTATGGGTGTCTGTCCCTGGACGGCAGTCCCAATGAGCAGCCCTGGAAGCGGCATTGGCGGAACGCATTTGCACGCTGTTCCGGCTGTTGCAGCAACCCGGACTTCGAGAAGCTCTACGTCCGGGCCCTGCAGACTTACACAAAAGCCGGCGCCACGATGATCCAGCGGGACGAAGGGAACGGGAACGACAATCGCCCCAATTACGGGGGCTGTTTCTGCGACCACTGCATGGATGGGTTCCGGACGTTCCTGACTGAGCGTGTGGGTGCGACTGAGCTGGCTGAAGGGGGCATAGAGGACATCAAGACGTTCGATTACCGGGAGGCCCTGCGTGCCGCAGGAGCTCCGGTTGGGGATGCGTTTTCACGCTGGGACGGCGGAGCACTGAAACGGCACTTTCGAGCCTACCAGCACCAGGTATCCATTGGCTTCATGGCCCGGACCAGAGCCGCACTTAATGAAAGTGCGGACACGTCGGTGGCGATGTCCTGCAACAACGGCGTCCGTACCTTTGACGATGTCATGCAGCAGTTCGACTGGTTTTTCGGCGAGCTGTCCCGGCACCACGCCACTCCCGCGAATCTCTACCGCACGGCTGCCATGGCCGGTCGGCTCAACCGCCTTCAGATCGTGACCATGCCCAAGAAGGGAGCGCACAGCCTCTATGGCGATCCGAAGGGCTGGGAGCGACACACCAGGCAGACCATCGCCGTGTCCTATGCGGTCGGGGCGATCTGCATGGTTCCGTGGGATGTGTACATGCCTAACACGTTCTCTGAGAACCGGGAGCGTTCCGAGACAGCCCGGTACTTCGGCAAACCGGCAGACTACGCGGATTTGTTCGGCTTCATCCGTGCGAACGACGCCCTGCTGCATGGCTATGAAGATGCCGCTGCGATCGGTCCAGGACTGTTCGAGACGCGCTGGGGGCGCGATTTCCCAGTCGTGACCGAGGAAGGCGACGATGTCTATGCATTTGTCCGAGCCAGGCCGGGTGACGCGAACGCGCCTGTGGTGGTTCACCTGATTGACTGGCGTGACACCCCGACTCCCTTTGCCGTCAGGCTCAACCCCGAGGCCTTCTTTGGGGACAAGACGGTGGGCGCGACTCTCGTGGCCCCCGTGCCCTATGATCCTGCCCGACATCAAGCCGCGGAAGCTGAGGCACAACGCCTTCGGAAGATGGCCGGGAGCGCACAGTCCTTCAGCCCTGAACAGGCATCGGCATTCAAGGCGCTGTCGCAGGCTAGGGATTTGGCCCTCGTTGCCGACGGTGACGACCTGGTCGTGAGGATCCCAGCCATTCATCCCTGGGCACTGCTCGTCATCGAAGATAGGTAAACACGGAGCTGACAATGGCTTCTTCCACGGCTACGCTTGCGGCCAGGGCCTATGGGGCATTGCGCCGTGAGATCACCTCGGGTGTGTTGAAACCAGGCGACCGCCTGGTTCGCCGGGACATCGCCAAGCGTTTGGGAGTCAGCACGATTCCGGTCATCGAGGCCCTGTTGCGTCTGGAGCACGACGGTCTGGTCGAGTCCAAACCGAATTGCGGGGCGCGGGTCCGGCCATTGACGCTTGAAGCCATCGAGAACGAGTGTGTACTCCGCGAGGCCATTGAGTGTCAGGTCGCGCGACTGGTGGCCGAGACGGCCGATGACCGCCAACTGGAGGAGTTGGGGGCTTCGGCGCAGCGTCTGGACGCCATGATGCAGCGGGTGGACCCGGGGTCCGTGATCGGGATGGAGCGGCACATGGAATTCCATCTACGGCTTGCGGAGATCGCAGGATATCCATTGCTGAGGGAACAGCTCGAGGCGATCTGGTTGCGCCACCTCATGCAGCTGAATTGGGTCAACGCCGCCATACTGCCAGTCCCCGAGAAGTGGCACGGGAAGCTGATGAATGCCTTCAAGGCACGGGATCCGGATACGGCCGAGGCAGTCATGCGGCAGCATGTGCGCTACGGGCAGAGGACCCTCAGCGAAGCGATTCAACGCATGGGTGGACACGTGGTTCCAGGGGAAGAGGGGAGCTGAGTGTATGACGGCGTGCAGTGAGCGAGTTCGACGGATGCGTCAGGTTCTCCGGCTGAGACGGCCCGACCGGATGCCGTTGATGGGAGACTGGCGCAATGCCGAATACCGGCCCGACGTGTATCACCTCGGCGAGCCGGAGCTGGTCCGTGATGGTGAGGTGAAGACGTCTGTCGACGGCAAACGAACCTTCACTCGGGACGGGGGTGTTTGGGCTGTCGGGGACAAGGACGTGTATCGGGAGCCCGAGGACGTACTTGACGTTGACCTGGAGCGGTTCGAGGTGGAAGAAGTTGGTCCGGCAATGCTTGACGAGATGCGGCGGCTTCGGGACCAGCTTGCCGAGCAGCGTTACGTGACGGCTTGGCACTACGGGACGTTGGTTACCCGGGCCACCCTTGAGTTCGGCTGGGAACCGTTTCTGCTGGCATCCGCTATAGATCCGGAACGGTTTGGCGAGATCTGCGCGCGTTTTGGTGAGGCATCTCTGGCGGTGGCACGAGGGTGGACCCGGATTGACGGGATTGATCTCATTCTCATTCACGACGACATCGCGGCCACGCGCGGCCCGATTCTCAGCCCGGAATGGTACCGGCAGTACGCATTTCCTTGGCACAGACGCATTTTTGACGCGATTCACGATGCGGGAAAGAAGGCCGTTTACGTGAGTGATGGCAATTACCTGCCTGTGCTGGACGATGTGCTGGACAATGGGCCTGACGGGCTCTACATCGAGAGCACGTCCATGGATCCGGCTGAGCTGATGGGGCGAGCGGGCAAGGACATGATTTACCTGCTCAAGAGCGACTCCCGCAACATGGACCACGGAACACCGGACGACGTTGAGCGTGAGATGAGGCGGCTGCGCGACCTGCACGCGGAGTATCCTGGCATCATGATGTACCGTGGAGGGGGGCGCATTCCGGAGAACGTCCAGGCCTTTAATCGCTGTTACCAGGAGTACTTGGTGTATGGAGATTGAGGGTGGTATGGCCTCTGTGAGTAACCTCAGGCTGTCTGTCAGAGCCGCGACTATCGGGAGCGGTCGCCCGCAGCGTGTGTTCCGGAACCCGCTCCCGATAGTCACGGCCCTGTTCGGACTGGGGCACAACCCCACGCTGCCCCCAAGTTGGGGAAGCGTGGGGAGTCGTCGTCGACTGATGTTCATCTGCGTTTGCGGCTGGTTCGTGTGGGCCGAGATCGCTCATGCGGAGCCCGCACCATGGCAGTCGTACCATGTCTACCGGCCGCGGATTGAGCATTCGACGGTGGTCGATGGTGATGTGTCGTTCCTCAAGTACAGCCACGGGAGCACGGTTGGCCGCTTTGGGGATCACTGGATCTGCCTGTGGAATGCCAACACCGTGCCGATTGAGGGGAAACCGGGCCAGCGGATCTACATGAGCACGAGCGCAGACGGTGTCCGGTGGTCGCTGCCGGAGGCGGCGTTTGGCAAGAATGGCCGGAGCGTGAACGCGATCCCGTGTCCGCGTGGCGTGCAATGGCAGCCCAATTTGTTGACGATAAACGGGGAGCTTTGGGCGTTCTGGAGCCAGCTTTCCAGGGACGAACACTATGGATGCTACGTCTCACGGCTGACGGATCCCGACGGCAAATGGGAGAACCGACGACTGCTGTGGGATGGCCGTCCCGATCCGGTGGTTGATGGTCAGAAGTGGCGCGTCCTGCCGTTGGCAAACGCTATGCGACTCGCGACAGGCCGGATTCTCGTTCCTGTGACCCTGACCGGGCGGCGAGCCGGGGATGCGGACGGGAGCCTTGACCGTTGGACCGCGTTGCACAAGCGCAGCAGCGTGCTCTACTCGGACGATTCAGGAGTGACGTGGCACGTCTCGCCGGGGACCGTTCAGCCGGAACGTACGTGGGCGCAGTGGGAGCCAACGGTTTGGGAAAAGGCAGACGGAACGGTGATGATGTTTGCCAGAAACCAGGGGGCTGCCCCAAAGGAGGACGCGAAATCCCTCCTGTGGTCAAAGAGCGAGGATGGGGGAGTTTCCTGGACGCCGCATCGCTTTGTTCCGCTGCAGACGACGGTCTCGCGGATGCACAATCTGTCGCTGCCGGGGAATCGCTATGGGATGGTCCACAACGATTGGCCGGCGGGACTCTCGAAGAATCGGCGCTGCAACTTGGCGTTGTTCTTCAGCCAGGGCGGTGGGATTGACTTTGCCGCGGGCCCTGGCATTTCAGCTTCCGAGCCGTTGGTGATGTACCCGAATGCATGGCTTGACGGGGATGCGTTGTCGGTGTCCTACAGCGCGGGTTTTCCGCCTCGGGTGATCCGAGTGGCCCGGGTGTCTCCCCTCCCGGATCCCGATCGGCTCTACCTGCTTCCAAGGGACAACGTCCGACCGCCAAACGCCCCGGCCCGAGTACACAACTACTTGCGCTTTGCCGGACACGAGCGCCTGGAAGCTGTGGAATCGTTTGCTCGATGCCGGGACGTATTTAGCGCCGGGGCCTGGATCCGGTCGACCGGTGTCACGCTGCTGGATACACGCCAAGCTCGACCGAAAGCCGGCTTCGTGTGGGCCATCAAAGACGTCCGACCGGTGGTCAGTCTGATCGGCGTGCCGGGAGAGATTTCCCCGACACTCCGGCTTTCTTGGCACGAATGGAATTACGTTGGTATCACGTTGGAGAGGCGGGAGGGACGAGTCTTGTTCGTCGTCAACGGGGAAGCGGAGACGGTGGCGTTTTCGCCTTCGGCCCTTCCGCTGGTAGGGGAGCGTGTCTGTGTCGGAAACACATCGCTGGCGGCGAGTGCTCTGCGTGGTTTTCGGGGACATCTTCGGGCGCTAGCGGTCTACGGTAACCAAGCTCTGGATGGCGCGGAGCATCGCTGGCTGCATGATCGCTTCGCCGGTTCTCTGGGAACCCTGGCTCTGGGGAATGGACGAGCACCTTCAGAGGAGCCGGTTTTCCAGCTTGACGCTGCGGATTCCGCACGTCTGCAGGCTGTCGTGTGGCCGGTAGATCCCGAGCGGGGCGTCACGGTCGTCACGACGGCGGCCGGTGCCGTGCTTCGGTTTGCCGGGGAGTCGTCGGCAGGGGTTGAGTTGTCCGAGAACGACCGGAGCCGAGGAGATGTCGTTGAACTGCTTTTGAGATTCTGGGTCGGCAACGGAAATAGGCACACCATCTGCACAATCGGTGATGCGGACACTCCTGCCCGTGTCACCGCGGCGGCCGGTCGTGTGCATCTCCGTGTCGGGGCGACGTCGATCGATGCCGGCCCTGTCGTTCCCGGCGAGTGGACCTCGGTTGGTCTGGCAACCGGGAACAGCGTGACGAGTTTGCGGGTAGGGTACGGAGAATCAGTCAGTGTGCCACACACGCCGGTTGCGACATGGATGTATCTTGGCGAGGGATATCCTCCCAACGGGATTCCGGATCTCAATAGGTTTGAGGTGGAGACAGCGTCTGTCCGCTCGCGGGTCAAGCGCCCCGCCGCGATCTTAGAGAAGCAGAAAGGGATCGATCCATGACTGCGGATGTGAAAGCAACGTTGGCTGCCGAAGTGCAGCGTACACAGCCGGATTTTACAGTTTACGTGCCCGAGCACTATGACGGGTCGACCAACGATGGGTTGAATGAGCACTTTCTGGTTTTCGATGGGCCCGACGGTAGTCTGATGGGGGTTTGGACCCAGTCAGTGGTGGCGACGGGCCTCCCGGGAGGCCGACAGGTGAACCGGATTGTGTTCGCGCGCAGCGACGATGAGGGCGTGACCTGGACTGAGCCTACGCATGTTGTTGGGCCCAAGCCCGCATCCGGAGTGGACGGCATGGCTAGTTGGGCCTTCCCGTTGGTCTCAAAGAGTGGGCGGATTCACGTGGTCTATAACCGGAACGATGGCCGGGCCGGTTGGATCAGCATGCACACCGGCACGATGGCAGCCGTGTGTAGCGATGATTGCGGGCTGACGTGGTCGGAGCCGCAGGATATCCCTATGCCCGAGAGTCCTTACGACGACCCGACCGGGGAGACGCCGGCTGAGTGGATCGTCTGGCAGGCCCCGATGCGTGATCTCTCGGGCGGTTGGTTTGTCGGTTACTCACACTGGGTGAACAAGGCGGTGGCGACGCTGACAGAGGTGAAGGGGTGGACTGAAATCGAGTCGGTCGTCGAGTTCATGCGTTTCACCAACGTGGACGAGGATCCTGCACCCGGTGAGCTGAGCGTTCAGTACTCCGGCTGGGGCGACCAGGCGCTACGTGTGCCGCACTGGCGGCATCCGTTGCTGAGCGTCTCCCAGGAGCCGAGCCTGGTGCGACTGCCGGATCAGCGGCTGTTCTGTGTGATGCGCACGTGCAGTGGGTACATCTGGTGGAGCGAATCGAGTGACGACGGCGAGACATGGTGCAGCCCGAGGCCCCTGCTTGACCGGGATTTCGGCCTTCCGCTTCTCAATCCCGTCGGTTGTGATCCCATGTATGAACTTGCCGATGGCCGGTATGTGCTGTTTTACAGCAATAACCGTGGGAACATCGATGGTGCTGGAGCGTCGGATGCCGGACCTCGGCGGCCCAGCTTCATTGCTCTTGGGGAGTTCCGAGCGGACGCGGATCAGCCTGTCTGGTTCAGTCCACCCAAGCAGTTCATGGACACCGATGACACCAGTGTTGCCGGGACCCCGGCAGGTACCCCGGGCATGCCGAGCAACACAGGGCTCAGCCTGTACTCGAGCTTCACCGCGCGCAACGGGCGGAACGTGCTTTGGTATCCGGACCGCAAGTTCTTCCTGCTGGGCAAGAAGGTCACGAACGCATTCCTGAAGGACATGGTTGTGCCGGAGGTCCGACCGTCATATCGAGGGGTGTAGCTGCCCCCAGATATTTGGGGCGCCGGTTCTCCGTAACCGGCCTGGCCGCATACGGAGATGCGGCGCCTCCAACGGGGTGTCCACGGCCGGTAGTTTCGTGCTCAAATCGGGGTAGTTGCAGACGAGGGAGCGGCACCGATGACGGAGCAAGGCTCGGAAAATGATGTGGCGTTGGTATGCGCCCGGCTGCAACGGTACCTGAACCCGGGCAAGGCGCTCGAATGGTCTTGGGGCACCGTGGGGTATCCGAATCCCGTGCGGTTTCCGCCGCTGCAGATGACCGTCTACCGTCCCCAGATCCCGGTTTTGCCTCTATGAAGAAGCCCGCCTCTCCAACAATCTCCTTCAGGCGAAGTCGTCTCAAGTCGGCGCTCAGTCCCCGACAGGACGTCGCGACCAGGCACAGCAAGACCAGACAGGCCGCGCTATTCATTCTGTGCCGGCGCGTCAGCTTCTTCTCAGCCGCGGAAGCTCAACACAAAGCGGACGAACGACCGGCAGCTCTTCCTGGCTCGGTTCATCAGTACGAAGATCAAACTGTCACACTCACTTTAAGAAGCACATGGGGTGACCCGGCCCGCTGTCCCAAGGGTGGCGGCGAAATGAAGGCCATTGCGTTCATCGAGTGCCGTGACCAGCCCGATGTCGTTGGACGCATTTTCCCACACTGCGGCTTTTGGGACCGTCCCGCGTCACGCGCCCCGGCACCACTCGGTGTCTTCCGCACCACAACCACGGCTCATATTCAGTGCCATCCACTCCAGCGGCGCTATCTTTGCCCCGTCGCCGGAAAGCAATTTCCTCCTATCAGTCCGGTGCGCAGCTTCATCGAAGCAACGCCTACTTGCTGATCCGAGGCAGACGTTGGAAATGGACGAAAGAAGCACAAAGAGAATGACACAGCTCCACTGCACACTACGGACGGCCGGCGCTGTCGGGTTGTTCCTACTTATGTTCGGAGGAACGCCCATGCCCCAAGCTCACGCCGCAGACGCAAGCTTCCTCGTGCCTACGCGCGAGGCGTTCCTGAAGCGCCTGGACTTGAGCCAGCCGGCGTTGGCAGCAGTCAAGGCGGCCCTGGAGAAAGGCGATACGGACGCGGCAGCGAGCACGTACGTGACGCATTTTCGTACGAAAACAATCGACTCGCCACTGTTGCGGGACTGGAGCGCCCGGACGCGGAACTCGAAATGCAGCACCGTCAAAGTCGACCGCCTGCTCGCCGGGCATCTCTGGGATGGGTACAGCGTGCATGATCTGCCTCCGGGCGAACGACTCGACTGGCACGATGCGCCACTCTCGTGCGTGACGCGGTTCCCCATACTCGGGAGGCTGAACCATGCCATCCATCACACGCAGAACCCGAAGTACGTCCGGTTCGTCGTTGACCATATCGTCGAGTACATGCACGCCTTCCCCATCGACGAGTTTGTCGGCAAGAAGACGACCCAGGGCTGGACCAATCACACGACCGTGGCCAAGCCCTGGTACTGGTGCATGATCCCGGAACGCCTGATGCGGCTGTCCGACACGATCGCACTGATCCGGACGTTCCCCTGTGTGACAGACGACGAAATCATGCGGATCCTCCGGCGCATGTACCAGGAAGCGGGGTTTCTCCATACCGAGATCGCCGATTGGGTGATCGCGCGCCGGCACAACGGCGGCTGCGCCATGACGAAGGGAATGGCCCAGACCTGCGTGATCCTGAGCGACTTCCCAATGGCACACGAATGGCTCGCCCACGACGCCATGCTCGTGGCGAACTACATCGGCCGCGCGTTTTACCCCGACGGCATGTGCGTGGAACTCACGGTCTCTTATTCGGCGTCCGTCGCGTATGTGCAGCAACGCATGGCGTACGCCTTGCGGGGGGAGACCGCGATTCAGGGGCTGCGAGACCGACTGACCGCGATCGTCACCTGCCTCGTCGCGCTCACCGACCCGACGGGTTGGCAACCGTCCTTCGGGGATCTTGGCTCGACCAAGCTGGCACGCTCGCTCCACGAGCCACTCGCGGACTGGCTTGAGCTGCCGTGGGCCAAATCTGTCGCGCGTCGCGAGGACGGCGCCGCGGCGCCGTTCACCGTGTGGCCGGTGCCCGGGGAGGAGCAATGGTGCGGCTACTACACTATGCGCAGCGACTGGACGCCCACGGCCCGGTACATGGCCATCGACGGCGGGCCTTGGGGCACCACGCACCAGCACGGCGACAAGCTCAGCTTCGTGATCACTGCGCTCGGCACGCAATTCGTGATCGACCCGCGTTCGACGATCTACGCAAGCAACCGGCCGGATGCGTTCATCAGCACACAGTCGTCGGCGTTCCTGCACAACACGATCACCGTGGACGGCGTGGACGAGTTCATGGGCAAGGGGGCCGTCCGTGAAGCGGAAGAGCCGTTGCGAAACAGATGGGAGTGCGGCACGGACTACACGCTGTTCGCGAGCGACTTCAGCTTCCGTCCGGTCAAGCCGGTCAGGTGGGAGCGGCGTGTGCTGTTCGTGGACGGACAGTACTGGCTGTTGCAGGACGTGCTCACGGGCGACCAGCCCAGTGGAGAGATCGAGCAGAACTTCCAGCTCGACGCGGACATCGAGGTCGTCTTCAGAGCCACGACGACGGAAGCCCGCGCACCGAACGGCGCGCGACTCATATTCGTCCCGGTCGAAGGCGGCTTGACTCCGACCCTGACGATCGGCGACACCGCGCCGCACACAACCTATTGGCCGCGCGGCAAGCCGACGCAGGTCTTGCGTAGCGAGGACGGCAAGGACCAGAAACACGGCCGCGGCTGGACTTGCCGCAAGGGGCACAAGCTCCATCCGGCGCCCGCCGTCACGTACACGGGCGAGGTCACGCTCCCGGCCGTGCTGACCACGCTCATCGTGCCGCTTGACGCGGCCGAGACCATCCCGGTTGTCGGACAGGCGCGCGACGGCGAGAACACCGTTTGGTCTCTCCCGACACGCACCGGCACACTGCAGTTCACGACCGC
>Ga0209045_1000706_pt1 | contig 36425 bp, 37 predicted proteins | sample SaaInlLV_10m_DNA_4_FD_184664 | JGI IMG/M metagenome (GOLD analysis project Ga0209045, IMG submission 184664) | Marine microbial communities from expanding oxygen minimum zones in the Saanich Inlet - Saanich Inlet SI072_LV_200m_DNA (SPAdes) (version 2) | ecosystem: Environmental > Aquatic >...
TCCTTTAATATACACTACATCTTAGGAACAAAAGCGACTTCATCACCATTGAATAATTTTTGATCTACATTTGAAAACTGTTTATTGACGGTAATCGTTAAACGTTCAGGGTTTAACGCCTCCTTCCAGTTCTCACCTTTGCCAGCCAGTAGCTGAATTACATCTTCTACTCTCTGGGTATCATCAGATAAATCCAATTCAAGCTTTTCCAGACCAAGCGCATCAACCAGACCGATAAAAAACAATACGGTGATTTTACTGTCACCCTGATTCAACTTTTTAAATTTATCTAGCTGCAGCTGATAATCTTTCCAGTTGGATTCAAAATTATCACCTAATTCCTTCAATGTATTCCACGAATACACACCCGTATCATGCCCATCATCAAATAATAGTCGAACTGCATAAGAGCCCATTGGTTCAACATTATCAATATTGACCTGATCTTTACCCAGTATTAACTCGCCACGTTTTTTAGCCACCCGAACTTCCGCTGAGGGAGAAAATACGCGCAGGTATTCAAAAGGTAAATTGAATTCAGAACCATCACTAAAATGAATTTCAAATTGACGTGATTTTTGGTGCACGGCAATATGCGTAGGATGGATAGTAGTTTTTTGTTGTTCACTCATAATATTTCCAGGCTTACTTCATAACCAGCATATTTACGTATATTTATCACACCCTGTTCAAATATCAGGTACTGACCTTTAATAGCCATCAGTGTATCTTCGATAACCGGTTTTTTATCCAGATTAAAGCTGGTTATTTTTTCAGGATAGTTCAGTGCTGGAAAATTAATATCCAGCGGTTCTTCAGTGTCAGCAATAACAGTCAAATCATTTAGTAATTCATCATCAAGTTGCTCTTTGACTTTCGGCCACACTTGCTGAAAAACTTCTAATAAATTCACTTCTGAATAATCATTCTTCAGCATACTACGCCAATTAGTTTTATCATTCAGAAACTGTTTAAAAACAGTTTCAATTAAACCGGAATAATATCGCTTTGACACCTTTAAAATCGCCAGTGCCTGTACCGCACCCTGATCTATCCAGCGAGTAGGCAATTGTGTGTGCCTTGTTATTCCTACTTTTACCCCAGAAGTATTTGACAGGTAGATATAATGATCCTGTAAACAGTTATCTTCACCCCATTCAGGTTCACGGCAAGTTCCCTGATCATAATGACACTTCTCGGGAGACACAATACAGATATCACATTGCGCCAGCGAGCGAAAACAGGGATAGCAATAGCCCTGGCTAAAACTCTTATTCGTTTTTCGACCGCAATGAATGCAATGAATAGCCTGTAACGAAGTGAGGCGCAATCGTTTCCCCAACAGTTCATGCAGCTTAACCGTGGAACCACCTAAATTTAACTGGTATTGGACAGGGTCAGCCAGGCTTACCTGCATTTTATGTAAAGAGCCTTCAAATTTCATTCGGTGATAACCTCAGGGCTGATTCAAGCAAAGACTGTAAACCAATATCTCGCCATTTAGGACGTTCTTCAATCTGCTCACTGCTTTGTAGTAATTCCAGCTTATATTCAGGTTGATATAATTGTGTAATTTCACTAACCGGCACTGAAAATGGAGGTCCTTGCATGATATTCTGATCATAATCCAGAGTAACCAGCAACATGGGTGTAGCGGCTGGAATGATTTCCAGCATTTTACGTTTATAGGTTTTTCTGTTAAATGATTCTATCGCAACAATCGATGCGCGATCATAAACCAGTTTACAGTTCTTTAGGTATTTATCCTGAAGATTCATATAGTCACCCTGATACAGGGTAATATTTTCAGCCTTATACACAACCAGTTTTTCAAGCTCCTCTTTCTCAAAACCAATACCCGATTCTTCAAAAAATGACTGAATAGCGACATCAGACAATTCTACACCGATAACATGATAACCCTGTTGCGATAACCATAAGATATCGACAGCTTTACCACATAACGGCATGAAAACAGTATCACCAGGTTGTAGATTATATAATGGTAAAAACTGTTGCAGGTAAGAATTCACCTGACCTTCGTGAAAACCGGGAGATTTCCGGATCCAGTGGCTATGCCAGTCTACAGTTTGTTTCATAAGTTACGATTGTAAAAAGAACGCAGCTTATCTAAGTTTGAGAGTTTTTAAAAACGTTATTGTAATAGGGAAATTAAATTGACAGCACCCGGGTGGGTGCCATCAGAATTATAATCAGCTAAAATTAATCAGAAGATTTAATATTGCAGGTGTTGATTCCAAAAATTGCATACGGAGGACACCAGCCAATAGAAGCAGTAAATAACATAACCACACCGACAACAGCAGCCACTATACCCAGTGTTGCACCTTCTAACACACCCAGCACTGTAAAAGCAGCACCTAAAGCAACAAGTCCAACGATAGCGCGAATCACACGTTCAGTAGTTCCAACATTCTTTTTCATAATAAAGTCTCCAGTTAAGATGAGATAGAGTGTATAGACAGGATAAGCATGAGTCGGTGACAATGTCACCGAGTCGAGAAAATAGTCGTAAAATTATTGCTTAGACAGCTCAATAACCGCTTCTTTATTGATGATTTCAATATTACCCCTGCTTGAAACCACCAGTCCTCGATGTGCCATATCCCTGAGAATTCGGCTAACAACTTCGCGAGAACTTCCAACATCTGCTGCCAGATCGGCATGAGTTTTATGCATAACCTGCACACCTTTCGCCAGTTCACGGGCAAACTGTTCTGCTAGACGCACATCAATCCGTTTAAAAGCGACTTCTTCAACCACCGAAATAATACTCGACAAGCGATGTGATAAAAGACTAAAAATAAACTGCTGCCACTGAGAATCCTTACAAAACCATTGCCTGACATTCACCGGGGAAATTAAAAGAACTCTTACTGGAGTTTCGGTTATCGCCATTGCCGGAAAATTATCCTGGTTCATGATGCAGGAAGCAGTCAGTACACAGCTCTCCCCCCCATAAATTCGATATAAGGTCACTTCCCTCCCGGATGGAGATAACTTGTATACACGCCCAACACCATCCAGAATCATCGCTAGATGGGAACATTGCTGCCCTTCATCACAAATAGAAACACCTGCTGGTATCTCCATATATTGAGCTTCAGCATAAAATGTTTCTACAAAATCAGGCTGAGCCTGTTTTATAAAAGGAAAAAGTTTTTCAAACTCAGCTTGTTGAACTGAAGAAATCATTGCAAACCTGATAATAAGATCAATAAGGGATTAAATATCAGAAATTTTGTAATAGCTATCACTTATTACAATCCAAAGAGCTAAGAAAGTACCTGATGTAACTAAAGTAGAAAGGGTTTATGTTAACGCTACGGACAATTGTCCATCTTCGATGGTTAAAGGCCAGCTCTTTACGCCATTACCCGCTAAAGGAGAAAGCCCTCTGCCAGTTTTGATATCAAACTTTGCCTTGTGCCAGGGACATTCAATTTCATCACCTTTAAGGTTTCCTTCACACAGGGAAGCTGCTTTGTGTGGGCATAGATTATCGAGAAGATAGAATTGACTGGACTGGTAAATGAGAACCAGGGAGTACTCTTCGATATTAATACATTGAATCTTTGTTTTTTTCAGCTCTTCAACATACCCTAATAACATTCCATACCAACCTATAAACGAACCTTCACACAATTTCTGCCATTCTTTTTAGCCACAAACAGTGCCATATCAGCCCGCTTTACCATCGACTCGTGGTTACCAGTCTCATCCGTAATTGCTGCAACACCAATACTAAGTGTCGCTTTCTTAACACCATAAGGCGTTTGAAAATTTGCAGCTTCAGTAAATTCACGTAAACTTTCAGCAAACTTTTCTGCTGCATTCATATCAACTCTTGGCAATAAAACACTAAATCCATTCTGGCCATAACGACCTAACACATCACTGTCTTTATTTGTTTTGGAAAACACATGTTTTACCACGCCTGCAAAAACTTTATAGGCAGCCTGATCACCCTCTTTCTCCCGTAAAGATGACAGACCATCAACTTCAACTAACAGTAAAGATAATGGCTCATTTTCAACCGCAGCTGTTCTGTAGCGATCCATTGACACATGTTCCGCATTTTCCCGACTCAGTAAAGTAATTGTTTTTCTGGCCGTTTCAGTATCCTGCTTGATTTTTTTCACCACAGCACTGGGTACAACCGTTTCATCCCGGCCAACCGATTTTTTGACCGGAGGTTCAGTATAGAGGCTAGTCTGATTCACCGTCAGGTCAATATCAGTAGAAGGAGAACTTGATTCTTTTTCATTTTTCACCGGTTCAGCTTTCTGAATGATCGGATTTGATCTGGTTGCCTGCTGCAGCCCTACAGACATTAAAGAAGCTTTTGATGTTCGGTTGAAAATCATCATAGCCTGAGTCGCGATACTGACACTGGCAGTCATATCCAGGTCATCAAAGGCCTGGCCTTTTCTTCTAAGACTCACCACTCCCACAAGGTTGGACTCATTAAATATAGGAATATCCAGTCTGTAATGCTGAAAATTCTTTTTATCTTTGCCAAATAGTCCTTTAACAATTTCAAACTGAGCACTCACAGAAGCCTGCCTGGTTTGAGACAACCTGGTGATCAAATCATCGGACCACAGTGTATTATCTTCCTGTTCAAATAATGTTCCTTCCATTTCATCAGCTGCGGGTTTTGGACCCTTTCCATCCAGCGAAGTAAGAACATAAGAATCATATTCGATGACGGTTTTGATATGCTCCATCAGTCGCCCGGTTAACTTTTTGAAATCGAGTATGCCGCTTAAAGACATATCCAGATCTATTAGTGTATATGCCCAGTTTTCCTGACGGTCATACACTTCAGTCAACGTTTCATTGGTTAAAAACATCATGCGACGAAACCGTTCAGCCATGTATGACAGGTATAAAGTCAGACAGTAGGCCGCAATCATCAGTACGGTCAATGCAATTATATTAGTATCAGTCGCTCCCTTTAAATAGGCAGTGGTTATGAAAGCAGTTAAAACAATAAAACTGAGAAGAGAGGATAAGCGGAAACTTAGCACATTCAGACTACCTATCCAGATCACCAGCAACGTAATTTCAATGGCATGATAAAGACGGTAGTTTTGTAAATAGAGCGCCCAGATCAAAACCAGCAATGTCAGCACACCGGGTACTATAATGCGCAACTTTAGAGCGGAGGTATTAATGCTAACCACACTAAATAATACGATACCTAAACTTAACACTGAGATGAAAAGATAAGAATAAAAAGGTATTGAAGAATTTAAACCGAGAATCCAGAACTCAAGAAAAGCAAACGTAAAGTTAATGACGGCTAAAGCAACCAGAGAATAGCTCGCTGTACTGCGCCCACGATTGACTTGAAATTTTTGAAATTTCTGTTCTATCACATCATTACAAAAACCTATTTTCATGGTTTTTTTATAACGATTAATTTTTTCTACTGGCACGTCTAGGTCTACCTGTTGTATATCCTGAGTAAGGTCACATTGACCCTTGAAGTTAATTATAGCGGCAAATAAACATATAAAATGGCAACAACAGTTTTAAAATGATAAGACAACAACCATAATAACCCGCTAAATAACAAAAAATATAATAACACTACTAATTTATACTAGCATATTCTTTGGAAATTCAAATGCTTAAGAGAAATATTTCATACTTTTGTTTAATATTAACCTTTTCTTATATAGAGCAATGCCTATGACATCAGTTTTCAGATCAAGTTTAACTTTGCTATTTTTTTTGCTAAGCGGCCAATTACATGCCCAGTTTTTCAGTCATCAACAACAAACTGATAAGCTCGACCTTAAAGCAAGAAGCGCCATGCAGCAGGGTAATTATGCAATTGCCTACTGCATCTGGGAACCGCTGGCCCAACAGGGTAATAGCTCAGCACAGTACAATATAGGCTGGATGTATCATAATGGCTATGGTTTAAGCATAAATGATGAAAAAGCCTTAAATTGGTGGCTCAAATCAGCTACCACCGGTGATGCAAACTCTCATTACGCACTTGGAGATCTCTATTCACAGGGATTGGGGGTAGAAAAAAACTTACCCATTGCTCTTGGCTGGTATATTTCAGCGGCATTAAAAGGTCATGAACCCGCCAAGGAGACTCTAATGGCTTTACTCAGCAGCAATAATGAGCTGGCTCAAAACACCTTTCAATTATTACTCAAAACTGACTGGTCACTACTAGGTGATACTATGCAGGTTAACGTTGATAAGGCCAATACAAGACGTGGCCCGGATAAAAGCTATAAAGTGGTTGCAACATTGGAACGAGGACATAACGTCATCCCACTTCGAGAACAAAATGGCTGGACCTATATTGGAATTACCCATACAGGAAAAACCGCATGGATTTTTAGTAGACTGATTAGCAAACCCGCTGGAATTTACCCACTTGAATAAAGCCGGTGTTTATAAAGTCAATTAAATAGATCTGAGAAGCGACGTAAGTTAGTTTTTCTATGACGGTTTGTCGTATCCATCAACGTGGCAATCCTGGAAACATAACCACGAGTTTCAGCCGGTAAGTGTTTTTTAACTTCAATCCACGTGTAATTATCTTTACGGGTACGTTTAACCGCCTTTAACACACGCCCATAACCCGCATTATAACTGGAGAAAGCCAGAAACAAACGCTCATCACTGGGTAAAGGTTTACGCCATTTACGATACAGCTGGCGGTCATAAAAGATGCCGGCAGCAATATTCCAGCGGGGAACATTAAGCCCGATATAAGTCGGGTTCTGCTCTTTTATCTCTTCAAAGGTAGCTGGCATAATTTGCATAATCCCTTTGGCACCCACCGGGCTGGAAGCATTCTCATTCAAATTTGATTCAGCTATTCCTTGAGATTTAAACCAACGCCATTCAAAATGAGGCCCGAAATATCGTTTGGAATACTTTTTAAAATGACGATCAAATTTATCATGCCATTTATCTGATTCAATCGCACGAGCATGGCCATTATTGATAGCCATAAAGACCAGTAGGGAAATTATCAAAAAATGCCTGAACAAAATCATAAAGCCGAGTATAACTTGAAAATTAAAACGAGCTCCAATGGATAATCTGTTTTTTTACTTATCTAAATATGTCTGGACTGTTTTATCACCTGACAGTCTGTTCATTATATTTTTAACCCTATGTTTAATTCTGCTTATCTTTAGACAGATCAAAAAAGCCACCTTATTGTTATCTTTGCTAACAATAAGTAGTTTGTTTTTAAGCTTTTTTGCAGTCGGAGACTGGATGCTTCACCCTCTAGAGAGCAGGTTCCAGCATAACCCTGAGTTACCAGAAAAGGTGGACGGCATCATAGTATTAGGCGGATCAGTGATGACAGAATTGAGCTCAGAATGGCAACAGCTGGAAACTAACCAGTATCATGAGAGGTTAAGCAGTTTTATTCACCTGGCCGGACTTTATCCAGATGCAAAACTGGTTTTTAGCGGAGGAAACGCAAACACTGACAGGGATAAACCCACCGAAGCCCAAATAGCAGAAACGTATTTCCTGCAATCAGGTTTATCAGCAGAAAGATTAATAATGGAGAATGAAGCTCGAAATACAGCAGAAAATGTTAGTTACTCCAAACAACTAGTCAATCCTCAGCCAAATGAAACATGGATAATGATAACGACGGCATATCATATGCCCCGGGCCATGGGTATTTTTTGCAAGCAAAACTGGATGATAATTCCTTACCCGGTTGATCACCAGACCTTACCATCAAAATTATACAAACCTGATTTTGAGTTTATTGGGCATGCCAACCAACTGGTACTAGCATCGCATGAATGGCTGGGATTAATTGCTTATTATCTGGCAGGGAAAATAGATTCTATCGTTCCATCAGAATGCAATTATTCAAATTGATCGGTTCGTAACATAACCAGAGTGCAGGCTTCCAGAGTTTCTATGCCATGCTGCTGATAAAATTGCTCAAGCTTGGTTGATTCTGTACCGGGATTAAAGATGATGCGGCGAGGTTTGATGGACAGAACATCCTGTTTGATATTTTCATGCAGCCCGGCATTCAAATAAAACGTAACAGTATCAACAGGATGAGTAATCTGCTTTATTGAATTATAGCCTTCGACACCCAGAATTTCCCGGCCATTGCCCGACACCGGAAAAACCGTATGTTTATAATCCATCAGCATGACCTGTGCCTTATAAGCATAACGCTGAGCTTTGTGGCTGGCACCTATGATTGCTACGGATAAAGCCATTAATTATCTCCTTCTTCCATTTTAAATAATGCCGGAACCGTGTATTCAAATAATTCTTTTCCCTCATTATCGACCATTATTTTGACACCAAGTTCAGGGTAAAACCAAAGCTGAGTCGTTTCATCCACAACTTTTTTTGTAGACGGCACACCAAAACGCTGGCTGATAAATTCTTGATCCATACCACTATAAGTAGGAATATAACTTAACGAATTGATAATACGTGCACCTTGCTCCACCTGTTTATCTGCTTTTAAAGTCCACCTTTCACTACCATCTTTAGTTTTAATTCTTTTTATCGTGTGCTCAGTTAATTGTTCAAGCTCATGCTGAGTGGCATCCAGGTTAGCAATAATTCTTGCAGTGAATGGCCCAATAGTGACCTTTCCAAAATACCCCTCAAGGCTATATTCTGCCTGTGCATTTTTAAACAGAGCTATACCATCCAGTTGTCCAAATTTCTGCCGGGCCTGTTCCAGGGTGGTTGTATTCAACACAATGCCAAAAACTTCCATATGGCTGGAATCATGCACAGTAACATGCCATGGCATATCAGCCGCTTCGTTTAATGACCTGTCCGTAGTTAGATAGAATATTGCTGAAGCCACTATCGAGACAGAAATTATTATGAGTAAAGCCAGTTTCATCGGTTAGTACGGTGTATTTAAAGTCGGGCGCGCACTATAGCCGCAATCTCTTCATCTGTCAGTCTTATCGGGTTGGTTCGCATGCTGCTCGGACTTACATTTTGCACAATTCGTTCGATATCACTTTCATTTACACCGTAACGGGACAGGTGAGATATTTCCAACTGCTGAGTCCAGTCTCGTAGAACCTTAAATAATTCATCAAATGCAATATGAACATCACTAAAGTGTTTCCCACACAACATCTGGGCTATTTTTTTATAGGATTCTAAAGCCGGGTTATCAGGCTCACGTTGCAACATGGTCCTGATATTCATTTCCGTCGCCTCAGCCAACAGACTGCCACAAACCACGCCATGAGGAATTGGATAAAAGGCTCCCAGTGGTGATGCCAGACCGTGCACGGAGCCTAAGCCGGTTTGGGCCAGATTAATACCGGAAACCATCGAGGCAAAAGCCATATTTTCTCGTGCTTGAGGATTTTTTTCTGCCGACTGATATAACAGCAACAAGCCATCACGAACTGCTCGAATAGCCTGTTCAGATAATGCATTACAGAATGTATTTTGACGTGTTGAGACATAGGATTCCATCAACTGGGTCAATGCATCCATTCCATTTGCAGCAATTACAGAAGGTGGGCAACTAACCAGTAAATCCGGATCGACTATGGCTACCTTAGCCATCAATAAGTCATCTCTAAATGATTTCTTAAACCCGCCTGGCCCCAAACGGCTTAACACTGCATTTTTAGTCGCTTCACTGCCTGTACCGGCTGTAGTCGGCAAAGCAATAAAAGGTACTGCCGGTCCAGTGTATTTTAATTCAGGTCCAACACCTTCCAGGTAATCCATCACTGAATGATTTATTTTAAGCAATCCTGCAATGGCCTTTCCTGCATCCAGAGCACTACCACCCCCAACGGCGACCACCACATCAATTTTAGATTCACAGAATTGTTTAACCGCATCATCAACCAGTTCTGGAGAAGGCTCGCCTGCAACCATAACTTGTTCGTAATGAATACCCGCAGATTGAAGCGAGTCAATCAGTTGAGGCCACCAGCCTGCTTTGGCCCAGGAAGATCCGCCTGTCACCAGCAAAACCTGGTTGCCAAATTGACTGATTACTTCTGGAAGAAGTTGTAATTTTCCTGACCCGAATAATATTTCGGGTAAGTGCGACAGTGAAAATTGCATAGCACTAAACCGTTATGTCACATCCTGTTTTCTTAAATAATCTTAAAAAGCCAATGATATATCTTTATGATGCGCCAGACAGCCGGCTATTTCCTCTGCCTGCTCAATTTTTAATCTATCCTGCATTCTCAAACCAACAGTATTTTTCACCACGTTATCAAACTGCTCCAGACCATGTGAAAATTTCTTTTTTGCACTTGTACGCCATTCTATTTCGACCTCAAGAATCTGTATAGCCTTAACCAGCTGGCCAGATGCTTTATCTCTATCCTGAGTTTTCTTCAAAGCCCGACGTGCTTTTGATAATTTAGACTTCACTGGATGAGCATTTTTAATGGAAGATAAAGATGACTCTACCACCTTGATCTGTGCCATAGCATCTTTAAACTCAGCATCACGAATTACCATAAACAAAGCTTCTAACTCTGGTTGAAGTTGCTTTAGTTCATCTGCTGCTGCAATCATGAGTCTGGTATCCACCACTACCTGATAACTATCATCCACTAAGCGGCGATATTTATTGCGTGCAATTTTTTCCTTTTTAGCTAAAGCCAGATATTGCTCTCTGGCACTTTTCCACTGCTCTGGAATTTTCACCGTTAATAGTTGCTGATCAGATTTTAACTCTGCAATCTGGTTTTCCAGGTCTTTCATTGCACTTTCATCAGGTTCTTCCGAGAATTCAATTTGTTTTATTCCATCCTCTAAAAGTTCTATTTTTTTACCTATTTTTCGAACATCTCGCTGAATGCTACGGACTTCACGGTGCAATGGTTCATACTCAACAACATAGCTTTGCAGGTCTTTTTCTGCTTTCTCAATTTGAGAAATTGTTGCAAATACTTTTGACATATCATTAAAACCTTCATTCAGATTTTGTCGATATTTATCGGGAAAATAAGCTGTATCCAGTTTTTTAACCAGTTTCAAAGCCTGTTCAATATCATTTTTCTGCCTGGCATATCCACCAAATACCATATCTTCCAGACAAAGCTGAATACGAGGATTATTTGGGGGTGGTGCTGTATCAGAGGTCAGATAGGTTCGATTTGGAAGGTAATTGATCAGTGTTGGAAATGCTCCGGCAATAAACAAACCAACCAGCTGTAAACCAATAAAAGCAATGGCACCTTTATAGATATGCAGGGTTTTTACAATGGCAGGCGCAACACCTCTCAAATAAAATAACGCAAAGCCAAATGGCGGCGTTAAAAATGAAGTCTGAATATTTAATCCAACCATGACACCCAGCCACACTGCGGTGACATTGGCTTCAGGATTAGCTAACAGGATAGGTGCTACAATAGGCACAACAACCACCGCAATTTCTATAAAATCCAGGAAGAAACCCAACAGGAAAATAACTGCCATCACCACCACGAACTGCATCCAGAATCCACCCGGTAAGGTAGTCAGGAACTGCTTAACCAGCTCCTCCCCGCCAAATGCACGAAACGCTGATGTCAGCATCGCAGCACCCAGCAAAATAATAAAAACCATGGAAGTGGTTTTAGCTGTTTCAATCATGACGTCATGCAAAATATTATCAATTTTGTGTGCTCGCCAGATAGCCCACACTACCGAGATCAGTAATCCAGACACCGCAATGGTAGCCAGATACACTCCAAATTGATCCTCTGCAGTTTTAATATTTTTGATATTTAAATCGTAATTATTCAGCAGGAAGGTAATCGCAACCAGTGAAACAATCGCTAATATGGCTGGATAATATGCAGTTTTACTGCCCTGAGTCAGACGGTAACTGCCCATGATCAATGCACCCACAGCACCGATTGCACCAGCCTGATTTACAGTTGCTATACCTAATACGATAGAACCCAGAACGGTAAATATAAGCAGTAATGGTGGAGCAAGTGCCATTAAAACTTTGATAAAAAATTGCCTGTTATATTTTCCGTCATAGGGAACCGGCGGGGCCACTTCAGGTTTGATGACGGCTGCAATAAAAATATAAGCCATGTACAGTCCAACCAGAATCAGACCCGGGACAAATGCTCCCATGAACATGTCGCCGGCACTGGCCGACACCACATCAAAATCACTGGGCATGGAAAACTCACCAGTCACTTCTCTGTATTCAGATTTACGTGCCGTATTCGCCTGATCAGCAGCACTCGACAATTGGTCTGCCAGAATAATCAACACTATCGAGGGTGGAATAATTTGCCCCAATGTGCCTGAAGCACAGATGGTTCCGCAGGCCAGTGATTTAGAGTAATTATTTCGTAGCATCGCAGGCAATGAAATAAGCCCCATCGCAATAACCGTAGCACCAACAATACCGGTCGTTGCCGCCAGCAGCGCTCCCACAAAAATAACTGAAATACCAAGCCCACCGGGAACAGGGCCAAATAATTGGGCCATCGCTACCAGTAAATCTTCTGCAATTTTAGAGCGCTGTAACATGATGCCCATGAACACGAACAGCGGAATAGCAATCAGGGTATCTCGTTCGACCACCCAGTACATACTTCGAAAATTAGTAACCCCGGCACTTAACCACTGGTTTGGGCCACCGTGAGAAAAGAACGCATCGGGGTCGCCAACAAACAAATAGCCGCATAAGGCAGCAATTGCTATGGATAAAATAGCGGAACCGGGTAACGCAAAAGCTACAGGAAAACCTGAAGTAAGTGCTGCTATCATTAAGATGACCAGCAGCAATAAAAAATAAACTTCCATCAGGACTCTCTCTTCTGTGTAGCGGAATTCTTTCTCATGCCTTCAGGCAAAGCTGCATCTGTCAAAGGTGGAATACCTGCTTCATCAGGACTTTTATTCTCAGGTTCAATCAACTCGGCCATATTACGTAAAAAATAACTGCTAAATTGAATAATCATGGTGACCGCAAACACCACCAGAAAACCAGCCATCAGGTATTTGACGTACATGCCATAACCACTTTGTGAAATTTCAAAACTTAACAGCGGGCTATTTATACTGTTACCTTTTCCGCCCAGGCCGTGCATCAAAATAACCCAGCACAGGGGAATACCCAAAAACAACGATCCGACAATATTTGCTGTTGCTTTTTTCACCCGGCTAAAACCAGCATATAAAACATCCACCCTGACATGGCCTTCATTAATCAGGGTATAGGCGCTGGCAAATAAAAATAAAGCGGCATACCAGAAGCGCACCAGATCACCCTGAAAAGCCTGTTCATAGGAAAACACAAAACGGGTTAATACAATTTGAAATTCGGACAGCACTACCATTAATGCTAACCAGGAAAAACTAATTTTGCGGAATATCAGTGCAAAAACAAAAGAGCTTATTAGCAGAGGATAATGCACATAGATACCTCGAAACGAAGGACGGCCCAGTTGAACAATGAGTTCATTACTAATCCAGAATTCGAGGAATTTTTCAATTCGCATGAAAGAAATCAGCATGTCAACAAAACCGATCAGCATAACTGCCCAGAAAGCCACTCGTACAAGGTAAGCAGCCAGTATCTGTAACCGTTCCGATGCCTGACGTAAAGATAGCGAGTTTGTTTTAATGACATAAACTGCTGTGAAGAATAAGACAATAATGTAACCAACCAGCTGCATCCAGCCGTGGTTTATTTTTTCATCTGCTAAAGCTGCTGATGATGCTTCACCCAACCAGCCCAGATGCACTAAAAGATTATAGGGCCCCGGCAAACCCTGCCAGTAAACCAGGTAATTATTAAAGATATACAGTAAAACTGAACAGACCATGAGATAGGCCAGCGTTTTACTAAAGGTTGAAACAGGATGGATAGACAGGTTATCAGTCATCAGGACAGTGTCGATAAATAGACTTTAAAAGGAAGTGAGGCTTCAGCTTGTTGCAACTTAAATACAAAAAAACGGAGCCTTAAGGCTCCGTTTTGATTTACAGGTAATCAGTCTTTACAGACCTAGTACACGATTTCTCTGCTCAATATAAGCAACATCAGAAATCTTGGCCCAGGCACCGACATCCTGACGAGCTGTCAAGAAGCTATCATGAACTTTCTTGGCCAGTGCGCTGTGCGCACGAACTTCAGCAAAAACTTCCTCAGCCGCATCACCAAAACTATCGTAGGTATCATCACTGAATTTACGCAGTTTAACACCCTGTTCATTAATCAGTTTAGCCAGATGAGAACCGTTCTTGGCATTGTACTCAGACATCATGATTGAGTTTTCTGTTTCAGCAGCGGCTCTAATAATAAGCTGATCTGTCTTCGACAGGCCATCCCACCATTTTTTGTTCATACCGACACTTAAAGAAGCACCCGGTTCATGCATACCAGGGTAGTAGTAGTACTTGGCAGCTTCATAGAATTTCATAAAACTGTCATTCCAGGGGCCTACCCATTCAGTTGCATCAATCGCGCCGGATACCAGATTTTCATAAATCTGACCACCAGGCAAAGATACAGGAGAAGCACCCAGTTTAGCCAGAACGTCACCGCCCAGACCTGGAATACGCATTTTCAGCCCTTTGAAATCATCAGCAGAATTCATTTCCTTACGGAACCAGCCACCCATCTGAACACCGGTATTACCACAGGGCAGACACTTCATACCAAAACCACCGGCCACTTCATCATGCAGTGCTTCACCACCACCAAACCTCATCCATGCATTGAATTCAGTATAAGATAAACCAAAAGGTACAGCGGTAAAATAAGCCCATGCAGGGTGCTTACCTTTCCAGTAGTAATCCGCGCCGTGGTACATTTGAGCATTACCAGATGATACTTCATCCAGTGAATCGAAAGCTTTAACACGTTCACCAGCCGCAAAATAATTAACCTTCATACGACCACCGGAAATATCTTCCAGATTTTTTGCGAATCGCTGAGCACCCGTACCCAGACCTGGGAAATCACGAGGCCAGGTAGAGACCATGTTGATTTCAATTCGACTTTTTGCGATAGCAGGTGCCGAAACTACAGCGCCAGCAGTACCAAGTGCTGCTGCTACACCTGTTTTCAGAACATCACGACGTTTCATATATTTTTCCTCTAAATGGGGTATTTTTATTGTTACTATTTGGTTTTTCACTCGCCAGCCTAAGACCGAACGAAAGCTAAACTTTATAGATTCTCTACTCAATAAGGCCCTTAATCAAGTTATTAAAATTATAAGCTAATAATTTTTCTATCAAGCCAAATACTTATGCAAAAAATCAGCAATCTGGAGCAGGCTAACGCAGCATCATATCTAGCCCCGTGATTAGAGAAAATTAAGTCTGTACCTTAGCAATTTAGTTTGTACTAATTGGAGGGAGTAGATAATTAAGTTTGTTCTGTTGGGCAATTAACCATCTAATATTACGAATAGCTGCCGCTAGCATGGAGAGGTGCAACAGGCAAGTTTGCAAACTGTAGCCATTCCTGACAGGTTGTAGGCAACTAGAGGTTTATAGACATAACGGTCGTTGGAAAGATAAAAGAGCAACCCATTTTAATGCATATACTGCTCCCAAGTATCCATCATAAAAAATACTAGACTGCCCTCCATTTACTCCGAGTAAACTTCCACTTCAGCATTAACGATTCGGTAACCAGCCTCTCCGATATCAGTTTTTTCTCCCTGTGTCTGGATTTCACCTTTAACCCAGATGGGGTCATACATATTGTCGACGGCAATTGTGGAGTCCTGCATGGTTTTGATCAGTACCGTCTGGTTGACAGGTGGAGGTGGCACATGAATACAGGCACCATAATAGGGTACCAGTAGAAATTCACTGACCTTGCCATCGGTGTTTTCCAGAGGTGCGATAAAACCGGGAAGTTTGATTTTTTTACCATTGAGCTTTTCATTCAGTGGTGCGTTATCCAGTTCAGCCTGGATCTGGCCATATAGCGCAATAGCTTTCGGGTCATCATCTTCCAGTTCGCTTAACTGTTCCATGTATTTTTTCAGCACAATTTCTGGGCGATATTCCTCCGGCATCAGGTCATCCCAGATAATTTCCCGGTAAGGTGAACCTTCCGGTTCCAAGGCGGAACTGATGGTGGGTAGTGAATCGCCTGGCAATCGATCTATTGCTGGCTCAGTTTTTGATTCTTTAGGCAACGGCACCTTCAGTTCTGAGTTAGCGATAGGATCTCGACTTCTGTTTCCTGCTGTTCACAGGCTACAGTAGACAGCAGGGGGATTAATAGCAGGGTTTGTTTCCAGTTAAAGTATTTCATTTTCAGTCTCATTAAAGTCTTGGCATCAGGCCATCCTGCAATGAATGCCGGTAGGCAATCAGGCCGGGTACCAGACTGACCAACACGCCGGCTGACATTATAACAGCCAGCAATAGCCATTGTTGCATGTCGGGTGCCTGAATTTGTAAAGTTAGACCTGTCCATTCGGTCAGTAGCGGATTGACACTGAACATCAACAGGTATAGCAGGAAAATACCAAGCACGATGCCCAGGCTGACGATGATCAGGGTTTCCATCATGAACAGCAGGATAATATGATAAGGGTGTGCTCCAATGGCGCGAAGAATGGCCATCTCGCGCCGGCGCTCATTGAGGCTGGAGATGATTGTGGTCAGCATGCCGATTAGACCTGCAACCAGAACCAGAGTTGAAATTGCCAGCAGGATGACTTCAAAGTGACTGAGCAGACGCCACAACTCGGATAAGGTGGCGCCTGGCACGATAGCCAGCAGAGGTTCTTCATCGAATTCATTGATTTGGCGTTGTACGCGAAAGGTGGCAATGCGGTTTTTCAACCCCAGCATGAAGGCAGTGATTTCCTTCGGTATTAAATCCATCTTCAGCGCCTGTTGTGCATTCAGGTGTAAAGGTGAACGGGTACCGGATTTCCAGTCACTATGGATCGCACTAATACCTTCCAGCGGAACATGCAGTGTACGATCCAGTGGTGTGCCGGTTTTCTTCAGAATACCAATGACACGGAATGGTTTGTCATCATGATTGGCAAAACTGGCCGACGACAGGCCATGCGAGACCACGATATTGTCTTCAAGGCGATAGCCAAGGCTGGCTGCTACATCTGCACCTAGTACCACCTGGTAAACATGACTAAATATCCCGCCTTCAGCAAATTCTAACTGTCGGTCACCTCCAAAACGATAGTATTTAAAATAATCGGTATTGGTGCCAAGAACGCGGTATCCCCGATGGGAATCACCCAGCGACAGCGGGATGGCCCACTTGACCTGTTTCAAGGATGACAGTTTTTCAAAGGATTCCCAGGAGACATTATTAGTCGCATTACCAATGCGGAACACGCTGTAGAGCAGCAGATTGACCGGACCACTGCGGGCACCGACGATCAGATCGGTTTTCGAAATGGTGTTGATGAAGTTTCTTTTGGCTTCCTTGCGAACCTGGTCGACACCGAGTAATAGCATAATACTGATAGCGATGGATAATACCGTCAAAGACAGACTCAGACGTCGGTTCCATGCACTTTTCAGAGTCAGAGGCAGTAGTTTCATTCAGCGCTCGTTGCTATGGCAAGGTTAACATCATCCAGGTGGATACTGTGCTGGAAATGGTTGAACAGGTGCTGATCATGGCTGACGAAAATCAGTGTGCTGCCATGCTCGTTTGCACGACGGAAAAGCAGGTCAACGAAGTTATCGCGATTCTCAGTGTCCAGTGCCGAGGTCGGTTCGTCGGCAATGACGATTTCCGGGTTGCCGATCAGTGCGCGTGCCACGGCGACACGTTGCTGTTGGCCGACGCTTAAATCCATGACATTACGTTGTCGCAAATTTTCAGAAATCTGCAATTCATCCAGCATCTGCTTGGCAGCTTGTTCAAGGTTTCCTGCCTTGTCACGGCGTCTTTTGGAGAAACGACAGGGCAACATGACATTATCGACAATGCTGAGAAAAGGGAGCAGATTGAACTGTTGAAAAATCACGCCAAGATGATCGGCCCGAAAGCTATCCCGCCGTATGCTGCTCATAGCTGGTAGATCAAAGCCCAGCACCGATAACTGACCGGAATCCGGTTGATTGATACCGGTCAGCAGGTTGAGCAAGGTCGTTTTACCGCTGCCACTTTTACCCTGGATGAAAAGATGTTCACCTGGGTTAACATGCAACTGCTCAATGCTCAAAACCGGTTGCGAGCTGCGCGGCCAGGTGAATTGCAGGTTGTTAAGGGATATGACAGCCTCGGTCATGGGCTATTGTAGATTGATTCGGGTGTTTTTGGGTGACAGCTCAACAGACGACTGTTTTTGATCGCTGATCCATTGTACTTCAAGTTCTTCCATGGACAGGAATGCCTTAAATAAACCGGCGGTATCAATCCCAGTCAGTTTGCCCGGCTTTTGACAATGAAAATGGACGTGGACTTCGAAATCACTGTGACCGGTTGCTTCTTCCTCATCATGCTGATGTTCTTTTTTATGATGCTCCTCTTCCAGTAACTCACTGTGTAGAGCGATGTGTTCTTGAGTACACTGTGCGGCAGCTTCAGGACGGATCAGCCTGGCCAAGTTTTGTAACTGTTGTACGGCCGCATCCAATAATTGATGTTGTTACTGGGTTGAAGGTTTGTGCTCAAATCCCAGCAGGTTAAAAGCCGGAGTCAGCAGTTCAACCTGCAACTCGTCACCAGAGATGGCAATATTCATTGAGGCATGGCCGTGTTGGTGAGCGCCATGTTCGCGGTGACCATCCTGTGCCATTGCCAGCGGTGGACATAGAAGGCAAAAGACCAGAAATAAAATTTTCATAATCTCTCCGTATTATATGAAATCGAAATTAATGTCATAAGGGTACCGTTTGTTTTTTGACTGGCTAACATTGCTTTATTTTAGGGAGATATGGGGTCTTACTAACATTTTCCAATACCGTATAGAAATATTCTGAAATTAAGGAAACAGTATACCTATTTCATAAAAAGTTTAAGGATTCTGGCCTTTGGATTATGGTGGTAAGTTATTTTGGAATTCAAACCAACAACGGCCGCTATCGCCACACTGGAGTAGGTCATCACGTTTCCAGAATATTGGAATTAAAGCTACTTGAAATGAAGTAAAATGATATATACGAATCCTAACAGGAAGCTGGATCATCTCAATACTCTGGAAAATGTAAACTATCAGATTCTGGAAAAATACTTAAACCAAAAAAAATCAATTCAGAACTTTTTTGGTTTCTCCATACCGGACGAAGGAGGAAGTAGAACCTTCGGTTTAAAGTTCAACCAGCGAAATATTCAACAATATCCATCAAGCTTAATCATGGACAAAGGAACCATAGATGATTTTCACTTTTCTGAGAATCTGACTATTTAAGTTACAAGGATTTAGTATGTAAGCTATAAGGTTGGGAAAAGAAGTCTTTATGAAATTTAGGATTGAGGAATATCCTGTTGGTTTCTTCAAAACCTGTCATTCAAACAAGGCTTTCACATTCATTGATGTTCATGTTGCCGATAACTGTCATTTCAATGAGCCTTATATTTCAATTGATATAGTGCCCAGCTTATTTTTTAGGTTAACTCCTTGTAAATATCAGCAAATGCCAAAATTGCAGCATCCAGGTCTTGGCGGGTATGGGCCGCTGAAATTTGGGTTCTAATTCTGGCTTTTCCCTCTGGAACTACAGGGAAGAAAAAACCAATGGCATAAATTCCACGTTGTAAAAGCCTGACCGACATTTCCTGTGCAAGTTTTGCATCACCCAGCATGACAGGAACAATGGGGTGTTCTTCATCATTCACCAAAAAACCAGCCTCACGCATACCCTGACGAAAATACCGAGTGTTATCCATCAGTTGATCGCGTAGCTCAGTTGAAGTGATTAACATTTCCAGGACCTGAATAGAGGCCGCACAAATAGAAGGAGCCAGCGTATTGGAAAACAGGTAAGGACGTGATCGCTGACGCAATAAATCGATAATTTCCTGGTGAGCTGAAGTATATCCACCGTTGGCACCGCCTAATGCTTTGCCAAAGGTACCGGTAATAATATCGACTCTATCCATTACACCATGATACTCATGAATCCCTCTCCCTGTTTTCCCCATAAATCCAACCGCATGGCAGTCATCATGGTGCACCATCGCATCATATTCATCAGCAAGATTACAAATTTTATCCAGCTTGGCAATACTGCCATCCATTGAAAACACACCGTCTGTTGTAATTAAAATACGCCTGGCTCCATTCTCCTTAGCCTCTTTTAAACGGGCTTCAAGATCGTGCATATCATTATTTTTATATCGATAGCGTGCAGCCTTACACAAACGAACCCCATCGATAATAGAAGCATGATTCAATTCATCGGAGATAATGGCATCTCTTTTATCGAGTAAAGTCTCAAACAACCCCGTATTGGCATCAAAACAGGCCGCATATAAAATGGTATCCTGCATACCTAGAAACTCGCTGACCTTTTTCTCTAGTGATTTGTGAATGCTTTGGGTACCACAAATAAAGCGTACCGAGGATAGTCCAAAGCCCCAGTGATCATAACTGTCTTTTGCAGCCTGAATAATAGCCGGGTGGTTTGCTAATCCCAGGTAGTTATTGGCGCATAAATTAATAACTTTGGACCCATCTTCCAAAGTTATATCATTATTTTGCTCAGAAGAAATGACTCTTTCGGCCTTCCACAGACCTTTATTTTTAATCTCACTCAGTTCATCTGTAAAACTAGATTTTGTATGTCGATAACTCATTTTATTTTTCGTCTTCCCAGGTAAGTATTACCTTGCCAGATTGCCCGGATCGCATCACATCAAAGCCTTTTTGAAAATCAGTATAGTGGTAACGGTGAGTTATAATTTTATCCAGAGGCAATCCACTCTGAACCATCATCAAAGCCTTATACCAGGTTTCAAAAATTTCCCGCCCATAAATCCCCTTAATGATTAAGCCTTTAAAAACCACTTGATCCCACTCAATTCCAGAACCCGATGGCATAATGGCTAGCATCGATATATGACCACCATTAATCATCAAGCTTAACATGGAGCTAAATGCCTGTGGAGACCCTGACATTTCCAGACCTACATCAAATCCTTCAAATATACCCAGATCATCCATCATTTCTCGACTTATGCTTTGTTCCTGTACATTAATAGTAATGACTTTGGGAATGAGTTTTTTGGCCAGATCAAGGCGGTACTGATTAATATCAGTAATGATAATGTTACGTGCCCCACAGTGGTTAGCCACCATACCAGCCATAATACCAATGGGACCTGCCCCGGTAATCAGTACGTCTTCACCGACCATGTTAAAAGAGAGTGCGGTATGTACCGCATTCCCATAAGGATCAAAACAGGCCAGAAGCTCGGTTGAAATTTTCAGTCGTGGCTTAAATACATTTTTTGCAGGTATAGAGAGATATTCAGCAAAAGCCCCGGTAATATTGACTCCAATACCTTTAGTATTCGGACATAAATGACGACGGCCCGCGAGACAATTACGACATTCATCACAGACTATATGGCCCTCAGCTGAAACAATATCGCCTACTTTGAATTTTTTAACATTGGTGCCGACTTCGGTAATAACGCCAGCAAACTCATGCCCGATGGTCATAGGCACAGGTATCGTCTTTTGCGCCCACTCATCCCAGTTATAAATATGAATATCGGTACCACAGATTGCGGTCTTTTGAATTTTAATCAGGACATCATTATTACCCACTTCTGGCAAAGGGACATCTTCTAGCCACAAACCTTTTTTTGCATATTTTTTTACTAGCGCTTTCAAGCTTTACCTCATAAATTTTTAGATCAGGAAGTCAATAAGGACTTGTAATATTTTTACGAATAAAATATTTCTATTGAACCTTCTTTCATAAATCATCAGCCATTTGCAATGACTTCCTCTGTAAATATTAATTGATCGCCTTCAATGGCTACCCGGATCAAATTTATTTTCATCTCATTTTTACCTAAGTTTTCATAATACAAAAACATATTCGTATCAGTGGGATGACTATGAGCAGTAAGCGTTCCATTTGTATATTGGGTAAACGAATACTGGTTATACAGATCCACTGATTTAGTCAGTGCCATTTTATGGGTATGACCGCAAAAGACATGTCGGATATTATTTTTTTTAATAAAATCGATGATGCGTGTAGAATTAAACAGCGGGTCATTATCAGTCTCTAAAATAGAATGATGATTCAGCAGTATCAGCTGATCATAGTTTTGTTGCTGTATTTCATAAGAAACCATATGTAACACTTCTTCATCAACATATCCATTATCCTTATACAATTCGTTTGTATCCAAACAGACCACCAACATGGACTCTCCATTAATAGAAACTTTCTTAATAAAGTTAATGTCGGTAAATTTATCTTTTATACCGGTTGTAACTCCATCAAGGAAAAGTTTGTTTTTGGTACAATTTTCAGGATTTTGTGGATAGATGAGGTCGACCTTATTGATGTATTTTTGGAAAAAATCATGAGAGCGCATATTTCTTTTATCGTGGTTTCCCGCAATTGAAATAACATGTTCACATTTTATCGAATGTAAAAAATTACTGGCATCCTCAAACTCGCTTTCCAGTGAATCTGTTGTGCTATCTCCGGTATTAATTACGATATCCGCGGCATAGGAATTTATTTTTTCCAACAGTATTTTGTCATTTCCGCTCCAATGACGAGAACCAAAATGCATGTCAGAAATATGCAGTATATTCATTTAAAATCTCAAGTATTTAGTCGCTTATTAAGGTCTGTTTTTTGACGTCCGTTGAATGTTTTCAATTGCTCAATGATTAAAGTATCTGGCTAAGAAACTGTTGAGTTCGTTCATGTTGAGGGTTGTTAAAAAACTCATGAGGTTCATTTTCCTCAACAATATCACCTTCGTCCATAAAAATGACTCGGTCAGCAATGGTCTTGGCAAATCCCATTTCATGGGTCACCACAATCATGGTCATTCCGGTGTCGGCCAACTCAATCATGACATCGAGAACTTCCTTGATCATTTCTGGATCTAGTGCTGAGGTAGGCTCATCAAACAGCATGATCTTGGGGCTCATACATAATGAACGAGCAATGGCTACCCGCTGTTGTTGACCACCAGACAGTTGCCCCGGGTATTTATCGGCCTGCTCAGGAATTTTGACCCGCTCCAGGTATTTCATTGCCGTTTCAATGGCTTCTTCTTTAGGCAAATTTCGTACCCAGGTTGGGCCCAGTATCAGGTTTTCAAGAATGCTCATGTGCGGAAACAGGTTAAAGTTCTGAAACACCATGCCCACCTCGGTACGAATATGGTCAAGGTCTTTGAGGTTTTTCCCCAGAGTGAGTCCATCGACGATAATGTCACCTTCCTGGTGCTCTTCTAATGCATTAATACAACGAATGAGTGTTGATTTTCCGGAGCCGGATGGGCCGCATATGACAATTCTCTCACCTTTGTGGATGGTCAGGTCAATGTCCTTTAATACATGAAAATCTGCATACCATTTATTAACCTTATTCAGCTCAATAATTACTTCGCTGGAAGCGGCAGACGCCAGTTGATCTCGGTCTGTCAGGTTTTTCTGTGATTTTATATCAGTCATTATTATTCTCAGATTTACTTTATTATTTCTTATGGTCAGTCGACAGTTTTGTTTCCAGATGTCGACTGTACTTTGACATCACAAAACATATTAAGAAAAACAGTATGGCTCCAAATATCAACGGTTCTTTATGCAGCCCAAGCCATTGTCTGTCCTTACTAATCGAATTCAACATACCCAGCAAATCAAACAATCCGATAATAGAGACCAGCGTGGTATCTTTTAGCAATCCAATGAAACTGCCTACAATATTGGGAATCATATGCTTCAGTGCCTGCGGCATGATAATAAAACCCATCGTTCCCCAATAACTGAGTCCAATAGTATGAGCAGCTTCAAACTGGCCTTTAGGAATAGTTTGTAAACCGGCACGAACCGTTTCAGCCATATAACAGGCATTAAACAAACAAACAGCGATGATGACCTGAGTGAGTTTATTCAGAACAATTCCTTCTGGCATAAACAGTGGAAACATTGTAGTGGCCATAAACAGTACAGTAATTAACGGTACCGAACGAAACAGTTCAATAAATGCGGTACTCAAAACGCGTATTATAGGAAGTTCCGAACGACGGCCAAGTGCGAGAATTATTCCGCCCGGTAACGCTGAGGCAATACCGATTCCAGAGATAACCAGAGTAAGAAACAACCCTCCCCAGTTTATCCAGGAGACTCCCGCCACGTCCCAACTCATTTGCCATGAGTAAGCAGCCCCCAGAAAAATTATCAGAATGCTAAACAGAATATAGCGCTGAATTTTATGTGAAGTTGTTTTAATTCCTGGTAGTTGAGTTAGAAACTGTGACAGGCTGCGACCCGACAATACGCCAATAATTGAATGTAAAGTATTGGCCAGCAGGCAAACCATTGCGATAGTGACCATGACTTGCATGAAAATACCTTTTTCACCACCGGTAAACAGGTATCCCGCCAAAAAAGGGTATAAGGCCACGGTACTCAGACCGATTAACATTTTTGCTTTGACACGCGGCAGCCAAAGTGGCGTCATCCAGATAGCCAATAATCCGAGACCAAGGTTGATCCGCCATAACTCTTCTCTGGGATAGCGGCCATAGAAAATATTATCCATCCAGTCAATAATGCCCGCCCAGCAGGCTCCATCAATACTGATGGAGAAACACTCTCGACGACTTTCTGCTACCCATACAGCATCGTAAAACCCCCAAACCCAAAACCCCTCAACGGCAATGTAAATAAGAAACAGGGTGACGAAGGTAAGAACTGTATTTTTCACTGTGCTGAAAAGATTTAATCTCATCCAGCCCAAAATAGAACGCTCTGAAATGGGTGCTGCTCTAGACGGTGTTTTTTGTTTTGTCACTATAGCCATTTTAACGCTCCACTCGCTGTACATGCTTATTGTAGATATTCAGAAAGCCCGAAATTGTTAAGCTGACGAACATGTAAAATGCCATGGTCATACCCACAATCTCAATCGCATGCCCGATCTGGTTTAAAGATGTCTGCATAAAAACAGCGACAAGATCTGGATAGCCGATAGCAATGGCTAAAGAGGAGTTTTTAACCGCATTCATCCATTGGCTAATCATGGGTGGAACAATAGCTGGCATTGCCTGAGGTATTATTACGAGGGACATTACCCGACCGGGTCGCAGTCCAATAGCTGAAGCGGCATCGTGTTGTCCCTTACTCACCGACAGAATTCCGGCGCGCACAGTTTCGGCAAAGTGAGCAGAGTGATAAATGGTCAGTGCGACTAAAAGTGATAAAAATGCTGGAGGTAATGCCGCCCCACCCACAAAGTTGAACCCCTCAAGTACCGGTATATCCCAGCCAAGAGGCTGTCCAGTGAATAAATAAACAGATGCCGGCAATATAAGCATTAATGCCGCTGAAGGTAAAAATAATGAAAATTTCTGACCTGTTTTATCCCGACGTTTATGAGCCCATCGTCTTAGTACAAAGATGAGAATAAGCGCAACCATGAAAGCAACACCACTCAACCAGAACTGTTCACCAGGGATTGGCCAGGGCATGTAGAGCCCTCGGTTATTTAACAGTATGAGCTCTGCACCGACCGATAAGTCCATGCTATTGCGTACTTGAGGCAGTATGGAAAATACACCTATATACCAAAATATAATCTGGATTAATAAGGGTGTATTGCGAAAAATTTCAACAAAGGCTAAGGATACTTTGGAAATAAGCCAGTTATCGGACAATCTTAAGATGCCAACAATTAAGCCAAATATCGTACTGAAAATTATGGCTAGAGCTGATATGTAGAGGGTGTTGAGGATACCCAGTAAAAAAATATCACCGTAGGTTCCAACACCGGCTACATATTCTATCAGTTTGAAATCTGTATCAAACCCGGCTTGAACACTCAAAAAACCGAAACCAGATTTCATTCCACGGGCATCGAGGTTTTGTGAGGTGTTGGTAAATAGATACCAGATAAACCAGCCTACAATACCAGCCGTTATCAGCTGATAAAAGATTGAGCGTACCCTCTGATCTTGAAAAAAATTAAATTTCTGTTTTGGTCTTAAACGGATGTTCAGGTTTTCATCGGTCACTTAATTACCTCTATACGGGTATTTTTTGCAAACTTGAAGTTTATTGATATAGCGTCGAGGTCTCTTCAACCGGGTGGGTGACCTCGACGTTACACAGTTCCTGTTAACGCATAGGAGGTGAATATATTAAACCACCATTCGTCCATAGAGCATTTAATGATCCTTCACGCGGAATACCAATGGCATTTTTGCCGCCACCGATAAATGTTTCGTAGTTTTCACCGTAATTGCCAACCTGTTTGATAATGTTATAGGCCCAGTCTTTTTTCAGACTCAATCCTTCATGAATATTTCCTTCAAGACCGAGTAAACGACGAATCTTAGGGTCTTTAGAGTTGGCGCGCATATCATCAACATTGGCACTGGTAATACCCAGTTCTTCAGCATTAACCATGGCATAAAATGACCATCTCACAAGATCAGCCCACTGATTATCACCATGTCTTACGGCTGGAGCTAATGGCTCTTTAGACAGTGTTTCTGCTAAAATTGTGTAATCACCGGGAACTGGAAATGCAGCCATATTGCCGGCTAATGAAGACTTATCGACAGTAACTGCATCACAACCACCTTTAAGAAAAGTATCATCGCGAACATTCCAATCTTCAAAGGTAACGGCACTGATTTTTAGATTATGAGTCCGGTTAAAATCAGCCAAATTAAGCTCAGATGTTGTTCCAGTAGTGACACAAACTTTGGCACCTTTCAATTGAAGCGCACTGGTGATACCACTGTCCTTACGAACAGTAAAACCTTGTCCGTCATAAAAATTAGGGGGTAGGAAGTCTAGCCCAAGTTGTGTATCACGACTCATTGTCCAGGTAGCGGTGCGAGATAACATATCTGATTCGCCATTAGCTAATGCCGTAAAACGCGCATTGCTACCAATTGATTGAATTTCTAATTTATCAGCATCACCAAAAATGGCGGCGGCTACAGCACGACAGGTTTGCACATCAAAACCTGACCAGTCTCCTTTTGAACTCATATTGTAAAAACCAGGTGTCGGTAAGCCAACCTGGCAGCGAAGATGTCCGCGTTTTTTAACAATGTCTAATGTAGCACCTGCCGAAGCAGCCCCAACAACACCCATTGTCATCGTGGTGGCTACGATAACGGATGTGAATAAAGTCTTTATTTTCATTTTATTATCTCTCTTTGTGGATAGATTAACCATCGCTAGGCTAAGTGGGAGTTTATTTTGAGTCCAATGCAAAAAATCAGTAGAGTCATGCGTAATACGCATCACCCATTCAGATTCATTGCAAAAAACGTATTAATAAAAACCTCTTTTGATTAATAAATGAATAACTAAATTAGCAAAAAGACCCTGGATAATAATTGTTTTGTATAACCAATACCCTGTTAACAACAAGAGTTTCTATGCAGTAATACCTGCCATATTTTTTCTGCCTGAGGAGCAATAATATTAGTATTCCTATATACTTTTATATCCAGTCTAATATCATCTTTTTCATCACCTGCACGAACTAACAACCCTTTTTCTAAGTCATTGATTGCTATAGATAATGGAACCCAGGCTACACCATATCCCTCACGAACCATCGCACTTAATGAGGCTGCTATAGTTGTCTGGTAAACAGATAAAAATTTAAGATTTCTATAGCGACTATCCAGGTGATGTTTTACCGGCCAAAGAGAGGGCGTAAACTGAGTCTGTAGATAGGGAATAACCTCTTGAGGGTTCGATGGCAACCACCACCTCGGATTTCCTTTACTATCGGGGCTTACCACAGGTACTAACATCTCTACACCCAGGTGTAACGATGAGTACTTTTTCATATCATTCAGAAGTATTTCTGTTGGATCTTCATAACAAATAAAAAAATCTATCTCTCCTTCATCTAATGCGCACAAGTAATCTTCCACATTTTCAAAGTCGGTTCTTACGCTAAATATTTCTGAATCGATATCTTGTTGAATACTCTTTAGCCAGGAGGGTATAAAATATTGAGCCAGCGTGCTTAAGGTAGCAAAACGAATTTTTTCTTCCCCCTCTCTTATTTTCACCTGTATATTATTTCGTGAAAGGTATGCCAGACGCACTATCTCCTGAGCAACTGGCTTAAACAGTTCTCCAGCATCTGTTAATTTCACGGGCTGACTGCTGCGATCGATAAGTTTGGCTCCTACCCAGGTTTCGAGTGAGTGAATTCGTCTACTAAATGCAGGCTGAGAGATAAATCGCTGTTCAGCAGCTATACGAAAATTCCCACATTTATGAAGCGTAAGAAAATCTTCTATCCAGTTAAGATCCATTGTTAGAACCTTCCATTTCTATTTTCACAGAAAAGATTAATATTGATTTATTTTCACGAGAAAGAAAGAATAACAGTGCAGAAGTTATCCTATAAATGGTGGTCATAGTAAGGTCATGAAAAATTCTAGATACAGCAATATACCTGAAGCATTAGAAATGTCATTGAGAATTAGCTAATTACCCCCCCCTATCATTATTAATAAAATATCTTATTCATAAAACTAAATCTTCTGGAAAAATATGAGATAAAAATCCCTCGGTTTACTTCAGAATTGCTGACACAAATTTACAGGTTTAATGGAGCCAGTACTCATTTCTATCAGGTATACTAAACGACTGCTAACGCCACCAGAGTACTTCATTAATTCCACTGAAATATACGATTGAACTGCCTGAGTCAAAATAAAGAGCTTCTAATGACTCCTTATAGGTACCTAGTTAATCCCCTAGCTTATTGACAGGGCTTATTTTAATATCTGCATTGTCTGAATCAATAACTCTTCACCCAGTAGCTCAATAATAAGTGGTATGGCTGGTGGAACTCTTTGGCTGTCCTTGAATATATTACGAATTATTGAAAGGTGAGTTCCAGTCATTTGATAGAATCTGGCATCAGCTAGTTTGGCTGATTCGATGGGTACCATTCCGTCTCCAAGCGAAATTATGGCATCATTGTAAAGTGCCTTTGCTCGCTCATTGAAGTTTATTAATGGCTTCAACTGCAGTGATAGACCTTTCAGCTCTTTATTCGACAGTACCCCTGCAATAACAATATATTCCGTATTATTGGGCCGTTTTCTAGCGTTTAACTGTTGTAGAAAATCACTACCAGGAATTAAATCTTTTCCTGCCTGACCGTCACCGTCAATGAGACCACCGAGCCAGTGGAATTTATCGGAGAACAGCTGGTCACGAATTTCAGAAAAGAATCTAAAACGGGCTAAATGTGAGCCATGATTGGGGGTTCCTACCATAATAAGTTGATGTACAGTCGGTCTCTGTATAGCAGCCTCGGACTGAAAATCAGGATGAGTTAACATTTCCCTGCTTACCAGACCTCCCATACTATGAGCAACAACCTTAACTTGCTCTCCCAGCTGAAAACGATGCTTTTTCATTTCACGATTAAGCAGGTCTGCTGATTTATGTATAGCTTGATCATCTGGATATTCGAATACCCAGACATCATATCCCTGAGCAAGTAATGCAGGTTCCAGGTTCATCCATACTTTTCCGGGGTCATCCAGTCCATGAATGAGAATAACTTTTGTATGAGTTCTCTTGTAAGGTAGCTCTAAGGAACGCCTGTGTAAACCGAACTGCTGCTGATGTCTCTCGACCTGACTTGATAAATACTCTTCAAATAAACCATTATAGCCATCTGATTTCTGCGAAATGGCGGACAATGGAATAAAAAGTGATAAAAAAAGTAACACTTTAAATAACAATAAAAATGCACGGTTTTTTTTATTTCCTGTCATCATGTTTTTTACTATTGTCTCCACTATAAAACACCGCCTATCTAATCTGGATAAAATAACTATTTATTCAGCAGCTTCTAAATGTTCACTGAAATATATGATACAAGATTCCAGGGTTATAACTAGGAGATTGGCATAGCTCCTAACCGGTAGCAGATTTTACACTTTAATTCCATCCAGCAATAAGTGATTACCGCTTTCTCTAAACCGGTCACTGGATGTCGATGAATTATTTTATACAATTGAAATCAGTGGATTAAACAAAATCTCAGTTAGTCCCTGACATGGACAGAGTGTGTGAAAACTATTCCCTAGAAATTAAAGTGTCATACGCTATCTAATATCAGGTTATATCTGATAGCTTAGTGGATTATCATAATTAATATTGGCTGTGATACAGTATTGAGGTGGGAATAATATTTTCTGAATGAGAATTTGTTGAGTTTTTACACAACCTGTGGACAAAGCGGTCACTCAAGAAAACTTTTTGATTAATGGTTCTCTGTGAATAAATTGAATAATTCGAATTTGATTTGTCAGGCTTTTGAGCCAAGCTCTTTTGCCATAGCAATCCATTTCTCTCTTTGTTGTTGGTTTGAACCTTTGATGGGAGCGAACTCTAATATTTTCAAGACTTTTATGCCACAAAACTCAAGAATTGTTCTTTTCATTTGATTATGTCCAGGTCGATGAAATACCCAGCGATAATACCAGACAGGGGTGTCCATAGTTACCATCAAGTGAGCAGTGCGCCCTGTGAGTAACTTATCAGGAAGTGAAGAACCTTTACCATATTTAAAGGCAAAGCCAGGCAAGAAGACCCGATCAAAAAAACCTTTCATAAGTGCAGGCATAGATCCCCACCAATTGGGATAGATAAACACGAGATGATTAGACCAGTGAATTAATTCCTGAGCCTTTACTAAACCGGGTTCAAGATCCTGGATTTTGTTATATCCATTCCACAGCACTGGATCAAATGTTAATTCGCCAAGTTTAAGTTGACGAATTTCAGCTCCGGTATCCATTACACCGTCAACATATGCCTGAGTTATTGATCCACAGAAACTATTGCTGTCTGGATGGCAAAGAATGACGAGAATTTTCTTTTTCATAGTTTTTCTCCTTTCCTGATCGATTCTACATTAAGAACTGGTGTCGAGATTACTCATCACTGATATGACGACATTGCCTGTTTTCTGTCCCTTTTCCACATACTTAAAAGCATCGATAATTTGCTCTAATGGATACACCTGATCTATCACTGGTTTGAATAAACCTTGCTGCATGAGCTTTTTGATAAAAGCTAAACTGCCTGGAATATTTAAAGGTTCTGGAAATGCAGTTATTTTGTTTCCTAATACTGGTTTTAATATCGGCGTAATGAATGGAAGCAACAGGTTTTGGGACATATAACCCAGGTCAGAAGAAATATAAATGCCACCGGGCTGGAGCAGGCGAAAGCATTTTGAAAATGAACTTTTACCCACTGTATCAAAAACAAAATTATATTTTTGTTTTTCTTTTGTAAAATCTTCTTTTGTATAATCAATTACTCTATTCGCTCCTAGCGATTTTACTAACTTTATGTTTTCTGTAGCACATACCGCTATCACATTAACATCAAAATATTTCAGTAGTTGAACTGCAGCCGAACCGATAGCGCCTGTCGCTCCATTAACGAGTACATTTTGCCCTTTCATTAGATTTACTTTATTGATGAAATTATAGGCATAATGAGCACCTTCGATACTGGCAGCTGCTTGCTCATAGGTAATTTTGTCAGGCATTGTTACTACATTATCTTCTTTTATCACCATATATTGGGCATGTGAGCCTGATCCCATATCATCGAACCCAAAAACTTTATCTCCTACTTTTAAGGAGGATACATTTTTTCCAGTGGCTTCAATATCACCAGCAAATTCTGTTCCAGGAATATTCTTTTTGGGTTTGAAAAGTCCGGTTACAATTCTCATAAAAAAGGGTTTTGCTCTAATGGTTGCACAGTCTGTTCGATTGACTGTTGCCGCATGTACCTTTATCAATACTTCATTATCCTTAGGGGCAGGTTTTTCTACCTCTTTTAACTGAAGTACATCTGGCGAACCGTATTTTGTATATACAAGAGCTTTCATAAATTATTATCTGGTCACTTACCAGACCCCTGGTATTAAGCGATAAGGTGTTTGTTTAGCATATTCTGAATATCCGTCCAGCTCTTCGTGTAATGTTCGATCCTCAAAATAAGTACGCACGATCAGTAGCACAGTTAGAAATAAAGAAAGTATTAGTGAGAAGCGCGAGCCAAGTGCTACGGGCATAACAAACAACAGAACAATCACTACTATATACATGGGATGACGAACGAGTGCATAAGGCCCGGTCGTGATAACTTTATGCCCCCGTTTATCATCTATTTTTACGACTTGTGATAAATATGTGTTCTCACGCATCACCCACAACAGCAACCAGAAAAAGGGGAGGTGTAGCAACATGGCAATGATTTCTATCCAGACCGGCAGAGGGGTACTCCAGTTATAACGTATGACATCAAAGCCCGGGGTGATATAGAGCCCAAACCCAGCAACGGTAAAGAATGACATCATGACCTTATCCCAGGCTTTCTGATCCTTTTGTAACGGGAGTAGCTTCATTCGCTCAGCCAGTAACGCAGGATCATTTCGTGCCAAATAAAGAGTCATTACGATACCAAAAACAGTCCAGAGGTCGATGACCACCCAGGCTTCCCACCACATCACCGTACCCGCTGGCCACATTAACGCAACAGCAAATAAAGCCATGCGTAAAACAAAACTTAACCACAGTTAAATATTATTTTGTGCTGCATTTTGCTCATTCATTTTTAACTCTACAGAAATATAGTTATGTCATATTTCAACAATGCAATCTTCAGTCCCTGTAGGTTACCGTATTTTGTTTATCCATTGCCTTCATGAGTCTTCCTGTATGGTTATAACAACTTTTCCTTTGGCCTGCCCCTCGCCAAAATAACGCATGGCATCAGCAACTTCAGCTAACGGGTACAATTTATCGATAACAGATTTGACTTTGACATCTTCAAATAGCTTTTTCAAAAAGTCCAGGTCAGTCGTATCTGGCTTATGCAACAGCAACAGCATTTTCTTACCGCTGACTTTTGAAGTAAATCGGTTCATCATCAATAACAGAGTCGCCAGGGACATGGAACCTCCAACCATGACAAAATTACCCTCAGGGCTTAATGCACGTTTGTAATCGAAATATGAACGCTGTGCCATCATATCGAGAATCAGGTCATAACACTGCCCATTTTTGGTGAAGTCTTCTGTGGTGAAATCAATGACGTGATCTGCACCCAGTGAGTACATCGATTCCAGTTTGTTTGTCCTATCTACGCCTGTAACCTCAGCCCCAAACCATTTGGCAAGCTGTATGGCAAACGATCCTGCTCCACCACTCGCACCATTAATTAATATTTTTTGTCCAGACTGAATTTTCCCCAGACGTAACCCCTGCAGGGCGAGGACGGCTGCCTGAGGTATGGCTGCGGCTTGCTCGAATGTCATACTGGCTGGTTTTAGAGTCAATGCATTTTCACTGGCACAGACATACTCGGCAAAACCACCCCAACCAACTTGTGATATATCGCCGAATACTTCATCACTTGGTCGAAACTGTTTTACATTTTCACCAACGGCTTCAACTCGTCCCGCGATGTCGCAGCCGAGTATGCTGATTTTGCTGGGCTTGAACAGCCCGAACATCAGGCGATTTGGATAAGGTGTGCCTCTAAGTAACTCCCAGTCCCATGAGTTTATGGAGGCTGCATAAATTTTTATTAAGACTTCATTGTCTTTGGGTACTGGTTTTTCTACCTCTTTTAATTCAAGAACATCAGGTAGTCCGTATTCTGTAAATACCACCGCTTTCATTTGAATCCCTCCATGATTGCCTTGATCTTGTTACTTTATCAGAAATTAAACAGAAACTGTCCAGTTAATCATTGATTTAGCACATGGGAAAGGATTCTATATTTTTTAATTAGTAGTATGCTGGTTATATAGAATATTTCAAATACAGGGTAGTAAGTTAAATTATAATTTTCTTCTTTCTTTGTGGAGTTATCACTCCGTTTTTATATTAGTCACTGGTGGATTAGCTGCCATAACGGCCATCACTGAAAGCCCACTGACAAGACTTGCAGAGCGAATTACCGTTGGTATCTATTTGCAATGGACCTTTTTTCTGGCATTGAAGATGTATTTGTCGAGTAAATAACAATTTATGAAATGGAGTTTTCGATATGAAAATAAAACATTTTCTTTATAACGCATTCATTATTGAAGATGAAGGTAGCAAAATTGCGATCGATCCCGGTCAGGATTTATGGTTATTCAAACTCAACAGTCTTATCCCTAAGTCGGAATGGAAAGGCGTTACTCATGTACTAACTACTCATGGTGATCCTGACCATTTTTCTTATGCAGTCGCTTTGGCCAGGAATTCAGGTGCTGACGTGGTTTGTGCAGAAGCATTGATGGGAGATTTTCTTTCCTCTCAGGTTAACAATGTGCATAAGATCGAAACAGGTAGTGTTGTCAGTATAGGAAAGCTAAAAATTGAGGGATTACGTGCTAAACACGGACCTCTGCCCATTAAGCTTTTGGGTGGTTTTATTCAGATGGAAAATGAGGTTACCGAAGGTGATCGAGGAGGAAAGACAATATTACTGGGATCAGTCAAAGTTCTTGAGAGCCTGCAAGATATGCAGGTATACAGTCGTGGAACCATTAAGCTATTTTTTGGTTTGGTAAAACTGATAAAAGAAAATATAGATTTTGCACGCGGCTCGACAGGTTTCAAGATTACGCTAGCTGATAAAACACTTGTTAATCTTGGCGATACCGTTCTTCAGAAAGAATGGGAAGGATTAAAGCCTGATGTATTGATGATTCCCATCGGAGGTAGAGTTTGTAGTAATACGATGGATGAGGCAGAAGCGTTGCGGGCAGTCAAATTAATAAAGCCTAAGAAGGTTATCCCCTGTCATTATAATGGTGATTTTTTATGGCGAAAGAACATTAATCCCGCCGATGATGAAATGTTCAAACGTGAGGTAGAGAAGATGGGGATTGAGTGCCATATTATGCAGCATGGTGATGTCATAGAGCTTTAATTATCTTTAAAATCTGGAGTATCAAACAGATGGAGATCTTTGAAATAGTTTATTTGATTGGCTTTACGGCGGCGACAATCATTCGAAGTTATTATGGTTTGCAGTTCAAGCGTAAAGAGATTGAGCATTCACAAAAAGAAAACCCGGTTGTTTTTATCGGTATGGCCCTATGGGGTGCTGTCCTGATATTACCTTTTCTTTCGATATTCTCAAATGTGCTGGATATGGCCGATTATCAAATCATTAACTCATTGAGGGTACTCGGAGCATTTATTTTTATCGGTGGGTTATGGGTAATTTGGCGCTCACATGTAGATTTAGCAGGTAATTTTTCACCTGCTCTGTTTATTCGAAATAAACATACACTGATCACCACCGGTATTTATCAAAAAATCAGACACCCCATGTATTTATCATTTTTTATGTGGGCTACTGGTCAGGCTCTGCTTATTACAAACTGGTTGGCAGGTCCATTAGGATTGCTTGCTTTTGCATTGATTTATCTGTTTAGAGTAGAACATGAGGAACAACAGTTACTCGATCATTTTGGTTCCAAATATCGCCAATACCAGGAAAAAACAGGACGTCTACTACCAAAGTTTATGAAAAATTAAACCATCACCAATTAGGAGCAGAAAATGACACAGACATTATCGCTATCTTCTCTGGTTAGCCTGTATTTTATGCTGGCTATTATGGCGATGTATTTGATACCACTGTGTTACTGGCAACTGAGGGTGCTTAGGGGACAACGTATGGAAAACCCGGATGATAGCGTAGACGACTGGCATCTACAGCGAATTCACTACGGCATGGCTTTCGCCGATCTATTTATATCTATCCCGGTTAATATCGTCGGCATCATCCTGGTATTTGTCAGTCCGCTGTGGGGTTATTACGGGCTGGCACTGGTGAGTTTCTGGTGGCTTTGGGCGGGTGTTATGGCGACATCTACCAGCCTGCGATTCGAAAAACCAAAGATAAACCTGATGTGGTTTTTAGTCTTTCCTTTTGGTGCACTGATTGGGGCGTGTTACATCATCTGGACGATTGTCCATTTTGAGCAAATTTACACAATGTGAACTGAGCATGGAGTCGATAGCATGATAGAAATATTCTGGGGTGGATTTCTTACAATACTAACGCTTCTCGCCTGGATGGGACAGCTGATCTATGCTATTTCACCCGCTCTCGCAGTCAGTTTCGGATTGGGTGAAGCTGAGTCCGATGTGGATACTGCTTTCTATATCGATGCACGTGGTGAAGCAATATGGGATTCCCTAATCATCTGGACCC
>Ga0209045_1000707_pt1 | contig 36317 bp, 30 predicted proteins | sample SaaInlLV_10m_DNA_4_FD_184664 | JGI IMG/M metagenome (GOLD analysis project Ga0209045, IMG submission 184664) | Marine microbial communities from expanding oxygen minimum zones in the Saanich Inlet - Saanich Inlet SI072_LV_200m_DNA (SPAdes) (version 2) | ecosystem: Environmental > Aquatic >...
TCGGAAAGCGGGCAGTGGACTGTCTCGAAAGACACGCGCTGCCCTGCGCAAAAGACCGGCTCCAATCGAGATCGCGCTGCACATCCTCAAGAACACCGCTTGATCCAACCGAATTCTGCGCTCAAAGATTTCTGACCTCAAGACCAAGGACGGGACGTGGAATGTGCAAGGCGAGAGAATCGCGATCCACGTCAGCGACAAGAACTGGACAATCGAGGTCTTCCTGCCTTACACAGCTTTCCCTGACATGGTTCGGCCGGGAACTGGCGTGGAGTGGTTTGGGCAGGTCACACGGCATCGAATCAGCGACTCAAAACAAAGCCCCGACTCAACGCGTGAATACTCTCGCATGAACTACAAGTTCGGCGGCGGGAGCGCCAATCTTGCAGATTTTGCCCCCATCGTGTTTGTCGAGTAGCCCCTCCCCTTTACGGGGCCCTGGGATCGAGCCAGACTGGGCTTGACCACGCCAGGTGAGTATCCACCTGGATAGCCCGGACATACCACCACTCCGTTGCCGTGAGTGGGACGGATAACGTGAATGCTCCCGTCAGATCGTCCGACTCCCTGCCCTCCCAGCTCTTTACCACAGCGTTATTGCGGAGCAGGTCCACACGTTTGATTGCGGTTGTGCCCACGACCCGCCAACGGATAGCACGCGGGGCGTCGCCGGCAACCTGAAGTTCGCTCCCCATCGGTTCATCGTTGACCGAGAAGAACACCAGTGTGTGTTGCCCGGTCGTGGCATAGCACTTGCGATCGTGCATGGCTTGCCAGATACCTCTGCGGGTGAAACTGCCGGGCATTGCCGCGACCCGCGCGTCTCCCGTTCCAGGCCGCCCGGAATGCGTGTCTGTGGACCCGATGAAGGCCAGACGGTGTCCCATCGCGAGAGCGGTCTGGACGCTGGCGCCGACGTCCTTCCGCTTGATGCGCAGTTCCTTGATCGGTCCCCCGGGCGCCTCGAACGAGCCGCGATTCTGGCAGATCTCCACGACGCGCTGGTAACGGTGATTGATGACGGACCAGTCACACGGCTCCCAAGCCGGTCGGCCGTTGGCCATGATTTGTGCTGCCTGCGTGTTCGTGTGATGCGGAATGATGATCGCCTCCTCGTTTCTCTTCGCCAACCAGTCCCACCACGCCTGCATGTTGTTCTTGACCACAGGTTGCTGCGGGGCATCATCTCCCGGGTAGTAAGCGTTTCGGTGGCCCCGGGGTTTGCTGCTCCATTCGAATCCAAGCAGAGCGACAAAACGCCCCGGAGCATTGTGGCGGTTGGCCACGGTCACGGCTCGTTTCCACCGTGCCCCTTTTGGGGAATGATCGCTAAGAGCGGCGAAGTCCAGACCGTGAAATCCCCGGGCATACTCATAGGCCAGGTCAGGATCCCCAACCCCGTCGCCGCTGATCTCGCAATGCGAATGGATGTCACCGAAGAGGACCATCGGTTCATCTTCTCGTCGTGGCAAAACCGGGTTCGCTGTAGCAGACCAGTCACCACAGGTGACCCCAACTCGGGTTACTCCCTCTGCGGGGCAGATGGTCTGGAAGGTGTGGGTTCCGCCGTCCGCCTCGGTAAAGGTGTAGCTTGGGGGCAGGTCTGTCCCCGCCGCGTTGTGAAACGTGATCGTCCCGCGGAACCCGGAAGCAGGATTGCCGAAACGATCGGTTGCGGCAACCGTCACTCGCCCCGGTGTTCCACGGACAGGCCGAGCTTCCGCCGAACAGGCAAGAGCGGCAGGCGGGCCGCCCTGGGCCTGGATAACCAACGGTGTGGAGACGGGAGCCGGGGCATTTGTTCCAGCCAGAATGGCGCCGGCCACGAGTCCCGCCTTAACGTTGCTGTGGCGACTCATGGTCAGTGTGCCGCCCAGCGAGACTACCACTCCTTGGGAGAGGCGTTCAGGGTTGACAAGTGTCGCTTCCCAGTCAACCGGCCTGGGAACCGGTGGCCAGCTCTTCTTTCGCGGGATCTTGCGGCACTCAAAGCGTGCACCCTCAACTGCGCAACGGGCAGTCACACTGAGGAGACGGAACTCGCGACTTGTCCGCCAGTTGTCCCACTGAAAAACCAGTTTGTCTCCTGCAGACAGCCCTGTCTTTCCCAACTTGAACACTGCTTCGACAGGGCTTTTTCCAGCTGCAACCGGAGCGCCTTCAACGCGCAGTAGAGCCTGGCCGAGATCGGTCTTCTCACGCATCTCGATCGCGATATCATCAAACCAGATGCTCCCGGTGGACTTCTGCAGACCGAGAACCAGCTGCATACTGGTTGCTTCCTCCGGAGGCCGAAGCTCAAAGGCGAACCGCTTCCAGGCAAACGTTCCATCCACTCTCGTCAGGCTCTGGTTCTTCAAGACAGCTCCTGCAGCGCTCTTGTGAAGAACGTTCAGTTGCCCACGCTGAAGCTGTTCCGCCCTGACCCATCCCGTTACCCAGTGAACACCTTTCCCGACGGCAAGTGGAACATCCTGCCGCCAAGCCTGAACGAAACGGGTCTGCTTCTTGGGATCTGTCCCCGTGATCCGGCCGGATCGTTTGCCGCTATGGGCCGTCGTTTCGTCCACGGCAAACGCCGCACCTGCGACCTTCGGCAGGCCCCAGGTAACGGGGACGCGGTCGGCGACCTCTTCGAAGCCCGGGTTCTTGACCGGGTTCGCTGCCGCAAATTCACTGCCGAAGAGAAACCACACCGTGAGTAGACCAGGCCCGAATGTCCTCCAATTCGTCATCGCTCATACCTCATTCTTGCGGTTGGTTTCGCTGGATACCTGTGGGAAGAGAGGATCGTCGTAGGGCAAGCGCTGGTAGTATCGTTTCGCGTGGGCGACCAACAACGCATGCATCTCCTGGTAGACAGGAACGTCGCGTGGGAGTTCTGCCTCGCAGACAGACGCGACGTCATCATAGGTGGCTGTTTCCGATATCACCCCGAGATGGCTGAAGATCCGCCGTGTGTAGGCATCGATCACCATGTGCAGCCTGCCGTAAGCGTACAACAACATGCTGTCAGCAGTCTCGGGACCAACACCCCAGACCTTCAATAGCTCCTCCCTTGTCGGGGCGCTCCCCGCCAACAGAAGGTAGAACTCCGTGAACACTCTGAGCCTGCGGGACTTGACGTTGAAGTAGCCCGATGGCCGGATGGCGTCTGCAAGTTGTTGGTCAGGCATGCGCAGCAGGGCTGATGGCTGTACCCCGCCCGCTGCATGCAGTGAAACCAACGCCTTCTCTACGTTCCTCCAGGCTGTGTTCTGGGTCAATATCGCGCCAACGCAGATCTCGAACCGCTCGGAATCCGTCCGTGGAACAGCGAAGTCGAGAGGATGATACGCTGCTGCTCGTCCATCCCCCTCCCCAACGCCCACCGGCCACCAGCCCTGAGGACCATAGGCCGCGAGCAGCACCTCGAAGATTGTGGTAGGAGTCAGCATGCGCGCACCATTCCGGCAAAGAGCCGTACTGTATCACCAGTCGGCGCACGCTCACAAAAACTGTCGTTGCGAATGCGGCAGAACCGGCCTCACTTGACTACAGTATAGCGCAAGCCCTCTTCCACCACAGTTGGAGACAGAAGCACATGATCCTCTTCGCAGCAGATAACCACTATGGCAAGCATTGTGGACGCGTCCTCAACAGCCAGATCAAAGATCGTTACAGCATCGAGTTCCACGAGGATGATTGGTCCTGTTTCGAGACCGGCGGACTCATAGAGACATATGACCTGATCATCCTCAATCTCATTGCCGGGGCATGCGATATCCCCCCACCAAGCGAGCAGGGGGAAGCAAACGTCAAGGCCTATCTGGAAGCTGGCGGCAGTATGCTGTTGCTGCACGGTGCCAGTGCAGCGTTTTGGTCGTGTGACTGGTGGCGCGCGATCGTCGGGCACCGCTGGGTCAGGGGCAACGACCCCGATGGCTTCGATGCCTCAACCCATCCCCGCAGACCCTATCGCCTCGACGTTGCCAAATGCCGCCATCCCCTCTGTACGAAACTCACCTCGATTGACCTGCCGGAAGACGAGATCTACATCAACCTTGAACAGACCGCCTCCACAACCGTCCTCATGACCACAACAACGGACGAGGGCACGTTTGTGCAAGCCTATGAGACGTTCACTCCCTGGGGCGGACGGATCCTGGCATACATCCCCGGTCACGAAAAGGAGGTCGTGGGGAATGAGGTGATGGTAGGGAATTGCACCGTACTGATCGACGACCTACTCCCCTGAGCAGGCCGCACGCGGCATCACCCGAAGAGGTGGTTCAGAACCCACTTGTACTCCCGGGCAATCCCGTCTGTGACGTCGGTCACCTGCAAAGCTGGTGGAAGCACGCCGAAGGTGTAGGTCTCAATCTCAAGATGCGGACAGATGCCGGATCGTAGTTCGGCAACCACCTCCGGTGTAAAAAGGTATGTCGTCGAGCGGAGGGCGCCGGCTTCCTCAAAGAACAGGGGCACGTGGAAGTGAACGCGCCATTCGCGCCCCGCCCCTTGCTCAGCGTGCGTGATCGCGGCATCCAGATCAGCGAATGTCTCTGTGCTCCCGTCCGCCCCGCGCATCCGCACCTGATGCAGGTACACTTCCTCAACGAACGGGGTAAGAGCAGAGGCCGCATCGCGCTGCGGCAATACGGAGAGGGCCGCGCTCAGATGGACTTTCGCCAGGCGCATTCCGAGCGCTCGCGCCCTGCCAAAAACGCCCCCGAGGTCCTCGAACTCGACCGCCATGTGAGCCGTATCCAGGCAGAGGCCGACATGGTCACGCACAATCTGTTCCGCAGTTTCCAGGGAGACACCCAGACGTTTCCGCACCCAGGCGCTCCCGTGCGCCAGAAGAGCCCCGGAGAAGAACGCCTCTACATCGGCCATCGTGCCCAGGAAGCAATCCGGTTCAGGCTCCAGGGCGAGCACCACATCCTGTCCCGTCCGGTTCCGGATGCCGTGGAAGTGCACGGCTGTTTCAGCGAGGTTCTCGGCCATCTTGATCACGTCGCGGTCACAGGTGATCCATGGGCCATAGGATCCCGGTACGGTTGATATGCTCCCACTCACCCCCTCGGGCAGGATTCCGGCCATGACGTCACCGAGAGTCTTGGAGTACGTAACACGTTCATCGCTGCGCCAGTCAGGGGCATAGACCCGATCTTTGACCGAGGTCTGATGGAACTGGCCATAGGGGAATCCATTGACGGTGAATGCATAGAGCTCGTTCGCCGCGAGGAAGTCGCGGAAGCAGCGAAGTTGCCCGGGATCAACCAACTGGTCCGCTGCTTGGCAGCTCAGACGCAAGCCAAGCCCGAATCTACCCGGCGCGTTCACCTTATTCCGGACGGTGACAGCCTTCGTTCGAATGGCTTCGAAGTTCTCCTCCCACGTCTCCCCCGGATGCACATTCAGGCAATAGGTCAGATGGATTGGCGGGGGCGTCTGGGCGATCACGATGCCTCCTCCAGGGAAAGAGTGCGCAGGCAGTCTACAGCATCTCCCACGCGTCCCACATCAATGTGATGGACCTCACGCCGACGCCCAATCCCATCTGGCAGCGTTATGCACAGACGTCCCCCAAGGTGTTCGCGGAACTGCTCGATACCATCCACAATCACCAGTCCGCCGACCTCGTTCCGTTCGTCCAGACATTTGTCCCAGATTGGGAGTCCGCATTCACCCAGGGCAGTCACGATCCGCTCAAAGTCGAACGGTGTTATCAGCTTCTCAACCATGGCGTAGTGAGAGTCCAGCGCGATCCCGATCGCCACGGCTTGTCCATGACCAATCCGGTAGCCCGTCATGCTCTCGATGCGATGGGCGGCCCAGTGGCCGAAATCCAGCGGCCGAGCCGAACCGAACTCGAACGGGTCACCGCCGGTCCTGATGTGCTCGAGGTGCAAGACCGCACAGTGATGAACAAGGTGCTCCATGGTAGCCGCATCACGTTCCCGCAACTCCTTCGCGTGACGGCAGAGGAAGCTGAAGAACTCGGCGTCTTTGATGATCGCGACCTTGAAGGCCTCTGCCACGCCGCCGATCCAGTCACGGTCTGCTAGTGTGCTCAACAGATCGTAGTCGTTCACCACCGCAAACGGCGGAGAAAACGTGCCCACGAAATTCTTCATTCCGTGTTCATCCATGCCGTTTTTCACCCCGACCCCCGCATCGTTCTGTGCAAGAACGGTTGAAGGTAGCCGGACCACACGCAGGCCACGGTGCACAAGCGAGGCCGCGAACCCGATCATGTCCAGTAACGCGCCGCCGCCTGCAACCATGACCACGCTCTGACGATCAAGGTGGAGATTCCCGATCGTCCACATCACTTCACTCACGGCCTCCCAGCCGCGCTTTGCAGACTCTCCCCCCCGCACGACATTTGGCATCCCGCACAACTCAAGGCGATCCTGGTACTCGTGGAAGTAAGTCGTGACCTGATGGATGAGATCCGGGCGCGCCGCCACCAGGCCATCATCCAGGTATACGACGACTCGGTGTGCTCGACACTCTTTCAGACGATCTATCGCATCAACCAGCACCGTGTTCCCCGGTGAAAAGACGGCGTGCCCGAAGTGGACCGGATACTCGAAGGGCACGGAAATGCGTTGTGTGTATGTCTCGCACGGGGGGGCCGTCCCGGACTCGATCGCGGGATCGTGGTGCGGGGGCTTATTCTGAGCAATCATGCTCCCTCCAGAATACGTCTCAGACACGCCGCCACATCAGTGACGGTTGTCGGTTGTTCATCAAACGGCATCGGCATAGTGCTTGCCCAGGAGACATCGCGTCCTGGCCCCGTCCTCCCGTGAGTCCCCTTGACCCGTTTCGTGTCAAGGCTCACTCCCGGAGGCCACCATGACCAAGAGAGCTCGCAGGGATCGAACCCCGGCTTGTTGTGAATATCGATATGCGTCGCGTAGTCGGGTGCATCCCGACGGTCTGTCCACCAGGGATACGCGAACCAGCAGCCTGGCTCTCCAATCAGGATGAGCTCTCCGGTGTTGGCGTGTGCAACACCAAATTCGTCGTGGCGAGCTGTAGTGAGGACGTCAGCGACACCCGGGACGGCGGCGAACAGCGTCTCAGCCCGTGTTGCCGCATCCACGTCAGACGCGTAGACATGAGCGATCTCATGATCGACCATCGCGAATGCGCGGCTCGCATGCAGATCGGGGTATCGCTTCCCCTTCACGTTCCGCGTCTCCAAGAGGCCCTCTTTCGCCAACAATCTGTTCGGAAAGATCGCCCCTCCGTCAGCGGCGGGGCCGATCGCGTAATCGCCGACAACCAACAGGTCCCATCCGGCATTCTCAGCTGCCTGCAACAGCCGTGCAAGTTGGGACGTCAAGCACGCAGAAGCTGCCTGGCTCTTCACGGCGTCAGGACCGTGCCGCTGGAAGGCATAGTCAAGGGTGGGAAGGTAGGTAAAGCAAAGATCCAGGGCGAGCCGTTCATCAGTGAGTACACGGCAGGTGGCATCCGCGATCCAGTCTCCAGCCTTAGCCGACGCGAGCGGCCCCCAGTAGTGACGCAATTTGAAGGGGCGCCCGATCTGCTTCTTCAGCTTTCCGTACAACCATGCAGGCTGACAGTAGCAGTCCTGCACCATGCCTCCACTATGTAGATGGATCGGGGCCGGTGAGAGAACAACATCAACGGTCTCCCCCAGGCTTTGTTGCCAGAACAGCATCCCGACCCGTTTGTCCATCTGCCGGTACTGGTCCCAAATACGTTCGCCCTGCACCAGTCCGGAAGACTGCTCCCAAAACATCACCTTGCGGAGATCGCGGCCGTAGAGCCCGTTGGCAATCATCCCGTGAGTGGCAGGAGGCGCTGCCGTCCGAAAGCTGGCCTGAAAAGGGCAGGTAAGAGCAGGGAACACGGTCTTGACCGGGGCGAACTGAAGCTCTTCCTGAGGGAGCTTCGCAGCCGTATCGAAACCGAGTCCAGCCACTTGTACAACGAGGATGCGGGAAGCCGTAGGCATCCTGTCAATGTGATGCGCAAACGTCCGGTGTCAACGACGATCTGAATGGTTGACCGGTTCCCCCTGCAAAGCCACGCAGCCTGAGGATCTCGCCTTCACTCTCAGTGCCCCGTCAGCTTGAGTAGAACCAGCGCCCAAGCCGTGTGAACGCCCACCACAGCCCCCCTCCCCCGACAGCAAGGACCACTCCACCGCAACCCTCAACAGTGGCCGCTGCAGCGGCGGCCTGCATCAGGATGAGCACACCGATCAGTTTGCCGATGCATCGTTGACAGATCGTCGGGGCAACGCTTCCGCGCAGCGCCCGCGCTACCAGCATGCATACCGCAATCGCTCCGAGGAACGGGACCACAGCGATCGGGTTGATGGAGAATCCCGCCAGTACCCGCCAGAAGGCAAAACCACCGACTCCAAGCGTCACCAACGGCAGAAGACGTCTCTGCCCCAGCTGCTGAGTTCCGGTTTCCCCTGCCGCGATGGCCGTCACCACAGCGATGTAGACGACGGTTGTTGCTGCGAGGACGAGTGCCCCGGACAACACCCCGGAGCTTCCCGCTCCCGCAGCAGCCCCCAGGAGGACGCTCATGCCTCGGCACAGGCCCATCGTCAGGGGACCAATCCCTCGGCGCCCTTTGGTCCACCGGTTGTAGATCAGTACCAAAGCCAGCAACACAACTGCGCTGATTGGCACCATGCCCCCGGCAAAGGCCGCACAGATGAGCCCGCCACAACCCAATAACCAAGCTGTCAACCGAGCCTGAAGCAAGGGAACTCGCCCACTTGGGAGCGGTCGCTGCGGACGTTTTTCTGCGTCTTCAGCCAGATCGCGAAGGTCGTTCGTGATGAGTCCCAACACATAGAAACACATGGCTGATGCCATGGCCAGCACACAGGCTCCCTCTCCACCTTTCCCACCCGCCAACAAGAATCCTGCCAGGGGATCTCCGGGAACGGTAAGAAGGTTGGGAACACGAATCAGCTCCAGCCAGGAATGTAGCATCCGGCTCGGGGAGGAAGCACAGGCTGAACGGGACGGCTCACCGGAACATTTTCGGTCGTCTGACATCATCACCAATACTGCTCTGGGATCCACTACCAGGAGACCGGGGAAAGGCATGTACCATCGCGTACGTCTAACGACCTGTCAACACGCCTCGCGTTGCCTCTGTGCCCGCCTGATCTTTGCACTGAGCCAGCTTGCGGAGTTCCCGGGAGAGATCTAACATACAGCCGGCCGGAAAAGTGTCGTTCTCACCGCGAAACACGATGGACAGGAATTTCTATGGGTGTCTTAGAACAGATAAATCTGGGTATCGTCGGGGCCTGTGGCCGGGGGGCCAGCTTCCGGGCCGCTTGCGACGCCTTGGAGTGTGTCAATATCCGGGCTGTGTGTGATGTCAACGCGGACGCCCTCCCAGGGGCTGCCGAGGCCCTCGGGGCCGACGACATGTTCACACACTATGAAGAGATGATCGCCCAGTCTGACCTGGACGCGGTCATCATCGGGACGCCAATGCAGTTCCACGCGCCCCAGGCGATTCTGGCCCTCAATCAGGGCATCCACGTACTGAGTGAGGTGACTGCCGGGGTGTCTGTGGATGTATGCAGGAAGCTCGTGGAAGCAGAGAAATCCTCGAAGGCCACCTACATGATGGCCGAGAACTTCACCTACATGAAACCCAATGTCCTGATCCGGGAAATTGTGCGCCGCGGCCTCCTTGGTGTCCCCTATTACGCCGAAGGGGAGTACCTCCACGAACTCAAGGAACTGAACGAAAAGACCGTGTGGCGACGACGCTGGCAAACCGGTGTCGCCGGAGTTACCTATGGGACACACAGCTTGGGCCCGATTCTCCAGTGGATGGATGGCGACCGCGTTATCCGCGTGTGCAGCGCCGGGAGTGGACACCACTACCGAGACCCACGGAATGACATCTACGAGAACGACGACTCGACCGTCATGCTGTGCCAGATGGCCCGCGGGGGATTGGTCAAAATCCGCGTTGACATGCTCTCCGATCGTCCACACTCGATGGCCAACTACCAACTCCAGGGCACTGAAGGCTGCTACGAGTCCGCCCGAGCCCCTGGGGAGAAGAACCGGATCTGGCTCAGATCACACTCCGAAAACACACATACATGGAGCGATCTGAGCGAGCTTGAGGAGGAGTTCCTGCCCGACATGTGGCGTAATGCCAGCGAGACGGCCAAAAAGGCAGGACACGGGGGCGGCGATTACTTCGAGATCTGTGATTTCGTCGAGTCTATTCAGGGCAAACGCCCACCTGAGATCGGGATCCATGAAGCAATGGATATGACCATGCCGGGGCTGATGAGTCAGGAGTCGATGCTCCAGGAGGGCGCCTGGACCGATGTTCCGGATTCAAGGATTTGGTAAACCTAGAACAGTAAGGAGGCGGTGCCATGCACGTCGTTCTGTCACTCACAGTTTCTGAGTCCAAACGTCTGATCGCGAAGGGTGTTGCCCAGGCCGAGTTCGTCCTGCGGGCCATGGAAGAAGGAACGCTCGCGATTGGTTCCGGCACAACGAACGGCTACATCATCGAGGAGATAACCGGCGAGTCCTTCGATAAGAAGACAAGCGTCACAGGACGGACGCTGCCCAGCAACTACGACGGTGAGAATCTGACCTACACCTACACGGATCTGGTTATCCGCAAAGGCGAACGTCTGGACATATCGGCTAAAGAAGCTCTGGAGGACATGGGGCCCGGCGACGTGTTTGTGAAGGGAGCAAACGCCATCAATTACGAACGGGATCAGGCAGCGGTGCTCATTGGACACCCTACTGGTGGAAATGTCGGGCTCGCGATAGGCCCGGCAATGGCTCGCCGCATCTGCTTCCTGCACCCCGTTGGCCTGGAGAAGAGCGTTTCGGTCGACCTGGTTGAGGTGGCAGAAGCGATCAACTCTGATCCCGAAGGCAAAGGCCCGACGCTGTGGGTTGTTCCCGGGCCGCTCTTCACGGAAATCGAGGCACTTGATGTCTTGACCGGGGTCGAAGCAATCCCAGCCGGAGCCGGCGGCGTCGGGGGAGCAGAGGGAGCCGTGTGGCTAGCCCTGTTCGGCACCAAACAGGAACTCGATCTTGCACAAAACGTCATCAGTTCCGTGCGCGGGGAACCAACGTTCACATCCGCTTGATCTGCCGGCCTTGTTTGGATCTGAACCGTAAGGAGTGGACCTATGCCCAGATTTCTGCGCTGTGCGTTGCTTGCGACCGGCCTGCTTGCCGGTGTCGGGAGATCTCAGACGCCCCCCCCTGAGGGAGTCACACTGGTGGAAGGAGGGACATCGCCCTACACGATCGTTCGCCCCCGCCAAGCCTCGGCATCGCAGCTCTATGCGGCAGAAGAGCTGCAGAGCATTATTGGACAAATGACAGGAGTCATCCTCCCGATCCAGACGGATGAACTCCCGTTGCCATCGCATGCAATCTTGCTGGGAATCACGCGGCACACGGCTTCCATGGTCGGGCAACAGCCGAACGTGAAGGCCCTGGGAGATGATGGCTTCCGGCTTCTTGTCCGGTCTCCGCACGTGGCCATCATCGGTGGTCCGGTCAGAGGAACGCTGTATGGCGTCTACGAGCTGCTCGAGGCGTACGGCGGTTGTCGTTGGTATGCCAGCTACTTCAGCGTTGTGCCAAAGAGAGGGACCTTTGCCCTTCCGGTGCTGGACGACACACAGACGCCTGCGTTCGCGATGCGCGAGCCCTTCTGGTGGGACATGTTCGTCGGGGACTTCGCTGCCCGATGCAAGGCGAACGGCAACCGGATGAGTTTGGAAGAGAAGCACGGAGGCAAGGTCCGTTTCGGCGGGGGGTTGTTCGTACACACGTTCTATCGACTCATGCCGCCCGGTGAGTTCTTCGAGGAACACCCGGAGTACTACAGCGAGTTGAACGGCAAGCGTGTGGCTGACCATGCCCAGCTTTGCCTCACCAATCCTGACGTCCTTCGTATCATGACCAAACGTGTGCTTGACCGCATCCGAAGCGATCCGACGGCCAAACTCTTCAGCGTCAGTCAAAACGACTGGCGGAACTACTGCACGTGCCCCCCGTGCCGTGCGATCGACGACCGTGAAGACTCACCCTCGGGCACGATGATCCACTTCGTCAACCAAGTGGCTGAAGCAGTGGAAGAGGAGTTCCCGAACGTGTGGATCGAGACCCTTGCCTACCAGTACACACGGCATCCCCCAAAAACGTTGCGCCCACGCCACAACGTCGTCCCGCGCCTTTGCAGCATCGAGTGTGATTTCTCTGTGCCCTTGGATGTGAGCACCTACGAGCAGAACCGGACGTTTGTGAAGGACATCGTGGGATGGTCGGCAATCACTGACAAACTCTACGTCTGGGACTACACAACCAACTTCGGCCATTATGTCGGATGCCATCCGAACTTCCCATGCCTCCAGGGGAACGTCAAGTTCTTTCGGGACCACAGTGTGGTCGGGCTCTTCGAACAGGGCGCCTACCAGTCGCGCCATGCTGAATTCGCCGAACTCCGTGCCTGGATTCTGGCCAAACTCCTCTGGAATCCCGACCAGGACGTCGAACTGCTCTACCGCGATTTCTTCAACGGCTTCTACGGACCGGCAGCCCCTCTCGTCCGGCAGTATTTCGACGAATTGCAGGCCCTTGCCCAACCGGACGAGCATGTTCTCCGCATCTGGGTTCCTATGACCTCCAAGTGGTACTCAGATGAGTTCTTCGAGCACGCCACAAGCCTTTGGGAGCAAGCAGAGAAGGCAGTGGCCGATCGGCCCAAGTTCCTCTACAATGTCCGTATGTCCGGGCTCCCAGTCCTCTATGCCAAGCTCCGACGGTGGCCCAAATTGCCCAAGAGGTTCGTTTGGGAGCGGGGACGGATGCGGGCTGAGACCATTCCGGAGAGCTATGCTGTACTGGCCCGTGAGTTTCTCCGACGGCTGGATGAGGGCAACATTACCCGCATTGCCGAGAACATGGATCGACATAAGGCATTCACCACTCTCCTCAAGAGCCGGACAGATGGTCTCGATTCTGTAAGCATCCGTGGGGCAGCTTACCACGCTACCGTCGTTCCGGAGTTGGGTGCACGAGTACTGACGTTGGCCAAACCGGGCGCGCCGAATGTCCTCAAGCCGGAAGCCGGCGGCCTCGGGTTCGTTGTCTCCGCCCGGATGGTGTCACCACTTGACGCATCCCCGTTCACCTCGATGGATGCCCCCGATGGACAAGGGGTGTTTACCAGGACGCTGCGGAGGAAGTACACCATTACCCGAGCCGTATCACCCGATCAGAGCGGGCTCACGCTGATGGACACCTACACCAGCCTGAGGACAGAAGGCCAATCGATCCGCCCTGTTTGCCAGGGAGCCTTTGACTTGGGCCCGGGAGACAGCGTGGCATTCCGGGTAGGACAGCAACCGTGGAATCTGGTCACGGTTCCGCCTGAACAAACTCGACGTCCGGTGACCATTGCTGCGGGAGGCGACGTGCGTGAATTTACGCTCGCCGGTCCCGGCACCGGCCGCGGTGTCAGGCTGAAACTGTCGGGGAAGAAGGTGGATCGCATCTGGCTGATCGCTGATGCAGAGAGGGCCACGGCCCACGTGTTCATTGCCCACCATGCGTTTGAGCTCGCCGGCAAAGACAAACTCACGTTTGCCACACGTATCGAGCCCCTGAGTGCCATCCCGGGACTTCCCTCTCCTCCGCCTCCGGCAGAGACACATGCACGTCATTCCATTGTCGTAGAGGAGTGTATGGTCGGGGTTGGGCGGAGCGGGACGTGGGGAGACATCGTCCACGATGAACTGGCAGATGATCTGTTCGCCGCCAAACTCTACAATACCCACTACGAGTGGTGCATGCAGTGGCGCATTGATCCGGCCCTCTTTGAGCCGAACACACCCTATCGTGTCCGTATCCGGGCTCGGGTTGAGAAGGGAGACCGCGAAGGGGAAGCGTTCTGGGCCGGCGTCTATGATGCTGCCCGCAAGGAGGGCGTTGGGCAGATCGCACCAACGACGGCAGAGGCGAAAGACGGCTACCAGTGGTACGACGTAACCACCTGGACGCCCGAAGAAGGACAGTTCATCTGGGTAGGACCGGGACAATTCGACAAGAAGTCAGGTGAGTCATCCGCAATTAAGGCCGTTTTCATCGACCGCTTTGAGCTCCTACGGGCAGTTGAGTAGGCGGGAGCAGGAATGCTCCCGGTGCCTTGGACAGACGATCAGGCGTCTGCGTGTCCGCGCGCGTGCTTATGCCAGAGCGAGATGATTGTGCTGGCTACGAAGATCGAGGAATAGGTCCCGACGACCACACCAATCAGCATCACCAGAGCAAAGTCGTTAATGGCGCCGCCACCGAAGAAGTACAACGTCAACACAACGAGCAACGTGGTGAAAGACGTAAGCAGCGTGCGCGAGAGCGTTTGGTTGATACTGAGATTTATGATGTCGGTATAGCTGCGCCCCTTGTGAAGGGTGAGGTCCTCGCGGATGCGGTCAAACACAACGATCGTGTCGTTGAGTGAGTAACCCATAATCGTGAGCAAAGCAGCAACCACCGGCAGGGAGATCTGACGCCCGCCGAAGATGAAGCCGCACAGGATGAAGAGGCCGCCCGCGATCACGACGTCATGGATCAAAGCAGCCACCGAGGCGATGGCGTAGGCCAACTCAAACCGAAACGAGATGTAGATGATGATGCCGATCGCAGCAAGGAACGCTGCCGCAACCGCCTGCTTCTTGAACTGTGCCCCAACCAGGCCGCCGACACTGTTGGTCTGAACAAGCCTGAACTCTGTGCCCTCAATGCCCTCGTTGAGAACGGAAGTGATCTTGTCGAGGTCCAGTCCGGTTCCCTCCGCGTCGGAGTCAAGAGCCACCTCATCGGTTGAGCGCTCGGGAAGGACAATCTCAAGCAGGCGCCCCTGACTCGTCACCGAATACTTGTACCCAATCCTGCAGTTCTCAAATCCCTTTCCTTTCAGTAGCTTCTCCACAACTCCGGTATCGGGCCCCGTTCCGCTTTCCGCCGTGTAGCTGTATGTCACTTCAGTTCCACCGGCAAAGTCAATGCTCAACGCTTTGCCCCCAAAGCACCCGACGCAGCCCGCGATGAGGCCAATCCCCATGAGGACGGCAGAAAGGACAATCGCGTGCTTCTTCATGCCCAGGAAATCGATATTGATGTCCTGCTTGACCCAGGCGACCATGGTCAGCTTTTTCAGTTTTCCCAAGTACAGCCGCCAGTCGAATACGCAACGCGTCATGAACAGAGCGGTGAACATACTCGCCACGATTCCGCAACTGAGAGTGACCGCAAATCCGCGGATGGGACCGGACCCAAAACGGTAGAGGATCAGCGCGGTAAGGAGCGTCGTGAGGTTCGAGTCCAAGATAGTGACAAACGCACGGTTGTAGCCTGACTTGACGGCATTCCCAATGGTCTTGCCGTTCAGCAACTCCTCGCGGATGCGCTCAAATATCAGCACGTTTGCATCCACGGCCATACCGATTGTCAACACGATACCCGCGATACCTGGGAGCGTGATTGTGGCGCCCGTCAGCGTGAGCGTCCCCATGATAAGCAACACGTTGACCGCCAGAGCAGCGATGGCGACGACGCCGGCCAACCGGTAGTACCAGATCATAAACAGCAGCACGAGGGCAAGGCCAACGGTCGCGGCCATCACGCCACTATCGATTGAGGCACGCCCGAGGGTCGGGTCAGTCCCGAACTCACTGTCAATCGCGATGGTAACAGGGAGGTTACCAGACTCGATGACGCCGGCTAGTCGTGTGGCCTCTTCGGCGCTGAAACTGCCGGAAATCTCAGCATTCCCCCCCATAATCGCTTCACGGATAACAGGCGCACTATAGACCTTGCCATCCATCAGAATGGCCAAGCGCTCGCCTACGTTGTCTTTGGTGATCTTGGCAAATGCTGCAGCGCCCTTGGATTTGAACGAAAGACTTACCGAGTAGTTGCCGAACTCGTTGACATTGGGAACAGCGCGGGAGACGTCCTCGCCGCTCAGACGCTCAGGATGTGATTTCAGGAACAGAATCTCAGTGTCTACCTGCTCGTCGCTCTCAACCTTCATTTCGAAATACTCGTACCCACGAGTTGGTCGGAAGGCCTTTGCATCCTGGCGATACTCAGCGACCTTCTGCGCGTTATTCGGGTCTACCAGTCGGAACTCAAGCTTCGCTGTTTCCTTGATAGTCTTCCGAATCATAGCCTTGCGCTCTTCTTTGACGCTCGGCATACGCAAGGAAATTGAGCTCGGGCCGATGGGCTTCAGTTCGGGTTCCACCACGCCCATGATGTCAACACGATTGCGGAGGATCTCGATGATCTGATTACGGACCGACTCAACATGGCGATCCTGCTCGGTCGCCTGTTTGGGGTCAAATCCGATGATGAATTCAGTCCCGCCCTGCAGGTCAAGGCCCAAGTGCAGTTTGCCTGCAGCCCGACGCCGTACGTGCGACAGAACGAGGTCATTGGAGGCCTTTGGCTGGGTCGGGACGGCGATGAAGCGGTTGAGGATGACACGTTTCTGGTTGGTCCCGCCCTTTGAGCACTCACGTATGGCCAAACTCGGAGCCAAATCCTCTTCAGCAGCCAATTTGGCCTCAGCCCGGGCAACAAGATCCGCAAAACTCGCTATGAGTTCCTCGTTCTCCGTCTTCTTGCTTTCGGCGTCAGCCTTCTCCTCCTCCAATTCTCTGTAGGCGTCGCTCTCCTTGTCTTCCTCCGCCGCCAGTTTGGCCTCCGCCGCCACAACAGCCTCTGTCGCCTCGGTAACGTTCTCGGCAAACTGCGCGAGGTTCTTCACCGCCAGACTCTGAAAGACCTCAATGAAGTCGCGGTCCTTGAGCGGGAAGAGGGAGTACGCCCAGCCCAATACTACCAGAATAATGACCACAAAACGCCAGATCAGCGATTTCTTCATGAACCGACCGTTCCCTACCTTGAACCGTGACTCCCGAAAACGTCCTTCGTTCGCGTGAATCACTCGCCCTATTGAGACACCAGACATAGCGGGGACAATCCCCCGCATGCAACACACCAAAACCCCTCAGCTCTCAAGCCGGGAGGCACCGCCTGAACCTTACTCCTTAGTCGTAACGCGCGAAATCGCCGCACGTGAGACCTCAAGTTCAACCTTGTCCGCGACCTCGATCATCAACGTGTCTTCCTTGGCCCCGGTCACTGTGCCGTGCAGGCCGCCGTTGGTCACAACCCGGTCACCGGCCTTTAGCCGTGTCACCATCTCCGAGTGGTCCCGGGCACGCTTCTGTTGCGGACGAATCAGCAGCAGATACATGATTGCGAAAATCAAGAGCATCGGCCCCATGCTCACGAGAAACTGCATCGGGCCACCGGGCGCGCCTGCAGGCGCAGCCGTGCCTTCGCCAAACGTAATCAACGCTCCGAGTATGCGCTGTGCCATGGGGGTCTGAACTCCGTAAAGGACCAAGATCACTCACTACCCAAATCGAAGAAACAAAACGCTCAATTTACATTGCCGATCCCATCTTGCAACGAGCCCAGCACAAAACCCCCGTTTTCTCAGAACTGCAAATTATCCCCTTCATCTCCCTTGAAAAAGCCTCACAAACGCCTAATTTAGACTCTTGCTGATGAGCACGTTGACAGACTAAGAGAGTGACGGCCTCGCCTTCGGCTCGCCCGCCGCCCTCCGGGGATGTCGAATTCATCGATCTGCTCTGGGGACTAGTGGCTGTTGCGCCTCCCCCCCGGGGAATCTGAGACCAAGGCAACCGAGACAGCACCTGGGGCCACGAGCCCGCACGGCGCTGAAACGAGCTTACCCAGGCCAAACAGCCACGTTTGGGCCTGAGGAAGAGCCGAGGGAAAGAGCCTCTCATGGCAGGAAAAGCTAAAATCCTCGTTGTCGACGACGAAATCAGCATCATCGAAGTGCTCAAAGCTCTCCTCAAGCGAGAGGGGTACAGCGTCAAGACCGCGTCCAGCGCGGATGAGGCAATGGCCGCCCTTGAGAAAGAGCAATTCGACCTGATGATCTCCGACATTCGGATGCGGCCCGTCGACGGCCTTGAGTTGCTCCGCCTCGCTCGTGAGGTCCAATCACACCTTGCCGTTATCATGATGACAGCTTACGCAGCCGTTGAGACAGCGGTTGACGCCATGAAACGTGGCGCATTCGACTATATCTGCAAGCCTTTCAAGGTGGACGAGCTGCTGCTGACCGTGGAAAGAGCGCTCTCCTACGAACACGTCTTGGTAGAAAATGAAACGCTCAAGGAAACGTTGCGAACGAAGTTCCATTTCAAGAACCTCGTGGGCGACAGTGAGCGGATGCGGCGTGTCTACAGCATCATTGAGAAGGTGGCCCGGTCTGAGAGCACGGTACTGATTCTTGGGGAGAGCGGCACGGGCAAGGAGCTTGTAGCGAAAGCGTTGCACTGCAACAGCCATCGCGCCGAGAAGCCATTTGTCGCCATCAACTGCGCCGCCCTTCCGGGCACGCTTCTTGAATCTGAGCTCTTCGGCTATGTCAAGGGGGCCTTCACGGGGGCCAACAAATTCAAGAAGGGCCTTTTTGAGAGCGCCACCGGCGGCACGCTGTTTCTCGATGAAGTGGGGTCCATCCCGATTAACATGCAGCTGACGCTCTTGCGTGTCCTGCAGGAACATGAGATACGGCCAGTTGGGGCCACAGAGAGTGTGAATGTCGACGTGCGAATCATCGCCGCAACGAACGAGAACCTCGAGAACCTTATCAAGACGGGCCAGTTCCGTGAAGACCTCTACTACCGACTCAGCGTCATCCCCGTCGAGCTGCCCCCTTTACGCGAACGCCTGGGAGACATCCCCCTGCTGGTGAATCACTTCCTCGAACAGATCCGAAGCCAGGAAGATCGCACGGTCTCGATCAGCGGCACGGCTCTGCAACTGCTGCAACACAGTCCCTGGCCGGGCAATGTGCGCGAACTCGAGAACGTCATATCCCGTGCAGCCGCCCTCTGCGACGACAGCACGATCGACGTTGAGGATCTCCCCGAGAAGATGCAGACGGCAGCTCCCCAAGCGGCCTCCGCCGCAGGCGTTGGGGAGGGATTCGCCGATCTGGGTTCTGTCTCTCTCAAGGCATTCCTGCGCTCAAGAGAACGGGACTACATCCAGCATGTCCTGGACAAATGCGACGGCAACAAAGAAACCGCAGCCAAAGAGTTGGGTATCAGCTTGGCAACCTTCTACCGGAAATACGGGGACGCGTGACCAAGCACAAGACTTCGCTCCGGCTCTGCCGGGCTCAACTCCGAGCCGCCAATGGCCGCTCCAAACGCCCAGGACACGAGGATACGTCAAAGGAAGTAGGCATGTGGGCCTGTGAGCTGAACGATTCCGTCCCGCACACGATGACCGCGAGTCAACCCAGATGGACGAGTCTGTCTTTAGCCCTTAGCCTGGTTGTTCTCGCGGGGTGTCAATCCCTTCTTGAGCGACCCGAGGAACAGGTCATATGCGCGATTTCTATCCACGCGTTCGCGGCGCAGGAGCTGCAGAAAACGCGCCTGGCCCGAAGCGTTGAGGCAGCCGAAGGCAGAGCGATCACGGTTCGCTCCACCCCTCTGCTGACCTCCCACAATATCATGGCCATGGATGCGATGGTCGACCCAAGCGGCCGCAAAGCGCTGAGAGCCGTTTTGGACAAACATGGCCAAACGTGCTGGCTGCAGGCCTGCGCTCAGTACCCCGGAGAGCGGCTCGCCGTTCTCGTGGACGGCGTCTTTCGCTTCAGTATGACGGTGCCGGCTAACCCGCCGAACGATGGTTCTTTCTATATTCTCGGCCCCTGGGCGGATGCGGAAATGAAATCCATCGCCGAGCACGCCATCCCGAATTACAAGCTACTCAACAACTAGCCCGCTGCCGAGGGGCTTCTCCCCTTGGACGCTCAAAGGAATGACTGGTCGCCCCCTATGAGCCCCCAGAATGTAACTTGGTCCGACATCGACGCACTCGAAGATACCTTCATGGCAGCCTGCGACGGCAAGGCAGACGCACGTCAGGCTCTTGCTGATGCGCTCGTCGACGCCCCGAGCACCATGGCAGACTGGCCCAAACCCGTCCGCGAAGCCTGGGAAGCCGGTGCGGAGCTGGTTCTGGACTCGATCGACAGACAGTCTCTGACCGGAGCCGACATGGGCCTGGCGTTCCTGCTCGCCCGAACAGGTTTCGACCACGCCATTCTCCGAGACAATCTCGCCACAGCGGCCCGCAAGGTCTTCTCCGACTACATGGACCCGGCCGGGATGCTTCTTGCCATGGGAATCCACGACACCAACAGGCCTCCACCAGCTGTGATGCTTCGGTGGGATGTCTTCGAGTCACTGACCGAAGGAGCCGCGTGCTGGTACCCGCAACATGGAGTTGGCGAGATTACCGAAGTCGACGGGATTGGCAATGAGATCTATGCCAAGTTCGACCGCCCACAGGAGTTCGACCTGGCCGTTGCCTTAGACGGTATGGTTGTTGTCCGGCCTGATTCCGTGGTCGCTGCCTTGCTGGCCGAACCGAAGAAGTGGCGCACACTCAGCAAGAAGGACGGTTTCGCAAGTGCCCTGGCCGATTCCCTGGCATCCGCAACCGCCATCACACCTAAGATCGTCAAAGCGCTCCTGGTCCCGGGTGTGGTATCGGCACCGCGCCTGCGCGAAGCCATCCAGCGTCCCGGCAAAGGTGACGCGCCAGCCCCAAGCCCGGCTGTGGCTTCCAGACGGCCGACCGTGAAGGCGGCATCAGCGGCATCCCAGCAATCCCAGCAACGTGCCTGGTATGACTCGCGAAGCGTACAGGAACTGGTTGATATCCTGACAAGATCTGAGCCCCCCCCCCTACCGGAGGAAATGCTTGACAAGGTGGAAAGCGTGCTGCGGATCGCCGCCCCCAAGCCTGAACACGCCCCGGTCCTCGCCGAAGCCGTCTCCCGCCTGTGGCAGTTGGCGGCTGACTCCGACTGGGCTCTCCCTCTCATGCGCCGCATTGGTGAACACGCCGTCTGCTGGAATGACGGAGCAGTGTACGCCCAGATTACCGACAAAATCGCGGGAAAACTCATCCCCTCCTGGAACGGCGCCACCATCGCTGCAAAAGGGACCGAGTACCTGGCAAAACACTGTATGGACCTGCCACTCCGTCTGTATCCACAGATCGAGAAATCGTTCGCCCAAATTCCTGAAACGGAAGGCCTCCTGATGAGGCATGTTGTTGGACGTATCCGTGGCAACGAAGCTGGGGCTGATATGTTGCTCTGGTTGTGGAAGAACGACGCTCCCGAGCGGGCCATGCTCTCCGACTCAATTCTCCTGTTCCGAACACTGGCCAAGCCCGTTCGCGGATCTTACATCAAGTCGAACAAGGAAATCCGCAAACTGCTGATGGAAAGTCAGCCCTTCCAGCGCCTGGTCATGAGGGATGGCGATCCAGACGCGATCGCCAATCTCGTGCGCTGCGTGAAGCACCTGCCCCTCTTCGACTCCGGAGAACGCCAGAGCCTTCTCGTCAAGATTGTACGCTTGTTCCCCGAAGCCCGCTCGATGGTCGAAGAACGCCGTGACCAGCCTGCCCGCAAGGCCTTGGAAGTCGTCACATCCTACAGAAGCTTCGAGGCCCGCCGTCTCGAACTCGAGGCGATTGTCAATGTCAAAATTCCCGCTAACAGCCGAGCGATCGCGCACGCTCGCGGATTCGGGGATCTCAGGGAGAATGCTGAGTACAAAGCAGCGAAGGACGAGCAGTCCCTCCTATCGGCTCGTCGTGAAGAACTCGAGGATGGTCTCCACGAAGTCAAACCAACGGACTTCGCGGATGTAATGGAGCCGCTTGAGGTCGTCCCGGGCTCGCGGGTTGTCCTCAAGCCGGAAGAAGGCGAGAATCTCGAGTACTTCATCCTCGGCCTGTGGGACAGCATACCCGAGAAGCAGATGATCTCCTACGAAGCACCGTTGGGGCAGCTCCTGCTGAGCAAGGTGGAGGGCGATTTCATCGATCTCCCGTCCGGCGGCGAAGCCGAGATCATCTCGATCTCCGGACTCGACGAGGAACTGCGTGACTGGCTGGGGCACACGGGCTGATTCGGCGGCCTGGCCACCTCTTGTTTATTCCGCGTGCTTCGTGCGGGCAATCACGTGTTCCTGCAGCTCGGGTGAGAGCAGCCTGAACATCTGCGAATAGCCGGCCACCCTGACCGGGACATTGCCGTAACGCTCAGGGTCCTGCTGGGCCTGGCGCAGTCTCTCGGCACTTGTCACATTCCACTGAAGTTGCCCGACCCCCATCCCCAGGGCGGAACGGATCAGCTGACTCAACCGCTGTATCCCAGCTTCACCATCCACCATTTTCGGATCCAGATCGATGATGGCGGCCGAGGCCCCCGCGGCCTGTGAATGCGGCAACTTGGCCAGCGAGCGCAGCATCGCGGTGACGCCCTCCTCATCGCGCCCCTGATGGGCAGACAGCGAGTAGGCCAGAGGCTCGTCGGCGTGCCGACCATCCGGAGTCGCCCCAACCATTCGGCCAAACTCGATGTTGCATCGAAAAGAGAAGAGGTGCACGAAGTACCTCCCATTGAGCGGACTTCGGCAGCGATCCATCAGGTCGATGAAATACATGGCCACGTCCCGGGCAATGCTGTCAACTTCATCGCAGTCATTCCCGTACTTTGGGGCTCCGCTCAGCAACATTTTTCGCACAGTCTCCCACCCATCGAAGTTGTCCCGCAACGCGGCGAGGAGGTCTACTGCGGAAATCTTCTTCTCCTCGAAGACCAGTTTCTTCATGGCCGCCAGGGAGTCCGCTGTATTGGCAGTCCCGAGGAAACAGACCGAATGGTAATTGTACACTGGCCCCCCATCGGTGATGTCGCGTCCCCGAGCAATGCAGTCATCGGTCAAGGTCGACCAACACGGCAACGGTCCGCGCTCACGTTGGGCCAGCTCTCCCCGGTTGCAGATGTAGACCATTCGCTCGGAGAAATAGTCCAACTGCCTGCAGTAGTTGGTATAGAGCTCGTCGTATGTGCTGATGTCGGTCAGGGGAGGGGTCCGGGGGCCAAGCTGCTTCCCTCCTCGATGATCCTGCCCGCCGAACAACGCAAGCTCAAGGCACTTGGTTGAGTTCATCCAGGCCGAGACAGCGTGTGGGTTGGCCTTCCCGGGAATGGTCAGCTCGATACACCCGATAGGAGCGTAGTCCCGGGCATCAGGCAACTCGATGCCTCGATCACTCAGGGCAGGGATGAAGCAGTCGTCGTTGAAGATGAAAGGGATCCCACCACCACGTGCAATCAGGCGGGAACACGTCTCCACAAACTCCGGGGGAGAGTCTTTGCGCAACCGCACGGACACATCTCTGACAAACTCCACACTTTCAGTCGCTTCCAGGATGATCTCCGTCATCTCGTTGACAGCGTCTCCCCCCTCGCGGTCAACGCCGCCCAGGCAGATCGCCTGCACATCGTATTCCAGATAGAGCTTGCAGGCCAGTTCCTCCATCAACTCAACAGCTTGTCCACGTGTGATCCGCTTGGCCGTCAAGTCCCGCTCGTAGTAGGGGTAGAGTATCTGATCAAGTCGCCCTATCGAGTTCGCGTTGATTCCATCCTCACCACACGTCAGGATGTGACTCAACCACAGGGCTTGAGTGGCCTCAAAGAGAGTCTTGGCCCCGTGTTCAGGCACGCGCAGGCACGTGGCAGACATGCGTTTCAGCCGCTCCCGGTCGGCGGGATCTTCCGCCTCGGATGCGAGTTGAGCGGCCAAGGCTCCATAGCGCCGACTGAGCTGCATACCCGCTTCACAGACCCAAAGCGCTGATTTCCAGAAGTTCTCTTTGCGGGGGAAGTCCGGATCGGTAATCTCAGCACGGCGCATGTGCTCCTCCACCTCCCGGAAGATCCCGAAGTAGCCTCCCTTCAGCACCTTGGCGTAGTCGCGCACCGAGTGGTTCTCCATCCATCCCCGCGCCCAGAACACATGCCCCGATTCACAGCGCCCCCAGGATCCCGCGGAGTCAGCGTGCTTGGCTGACATCTCGCCGACCAAAGCGAATTGGTGGCCGTCAGGCATGCAGGCATTCCGACCGACCCATTGATGGACACACTCATGAATCGCGGCCATGTCGGCGTCGCTCAAGCCGTAACGTTCCTTAGCGCCCGCCGGATCCGGCGGCGTCTCCGCCAGACTTGCGAAGTTCCGCTGTGCTTTGGGGAGGTGCTCTCCCCCCAACGTCCAAAGTGTCGGTACCTCAAGCGCAGCCAGGCGAGCCTGTTCATAGAGGAATCCGGCCCGGACCTGGGCAACCGATCTACCAGGCCGTGAAGCGCGCCAGAGGGCAACATCCAGACAGTAGGCGTTCTCTGTGCCGGGCGTGGCAAACGAACCGCCCCGAGACATGACCTGCTCACGAATCCGGGTCAACCGTTCATTCATACCGAATATCTCCGTAAGAAGGTCGCCGATTACCGTTTCTCAAATGGCCTGTAAGAAGCCACAAGCTGCCAGTAGGAAGGCAACAGCAGAAGTCACGTGCAGAATATACCCCCTGTCGTCTGCCGTACAGGCATCCAGCGGTGGAAAGGGAACCGCTGCCGTGTATTATATGGGCCCCAGGGCCTCCCGAGCGCACGAGCTCGGAATCGAGCCCGGCACACGAGCCTGCTCTACTCGCAGGGCTTCGACGTGAGTGCCCTATGGCGCTCGTGCTCACCTAGCCTTGAGCCGCTTCGACGCGCCCTGCCGCAGCAGGGCTTGCTCAAGGCCCTGAGCCCGTTGAGGGGCAAATGAGGTGCAACGAAATGCGTCGACACTTCGCGCCGCAACATGTTTCAGCCGAAGTGGATAATGAAAGAGACGGAACGTCTCGCGAACAATCCAGGCTGGCTCCCGCCGAACAAGTCCGGAGCGCGTTCCAGAACCTGGGGAATGCCCCCTAGTCACAGCGAGTGATCTCCGCATGACCGGCACCATCTTCGACATCCAGAAGTTCTCCATACACGACGGCCCGGGAATCCGGACAACGGTCTTTCTGAAGGGATGCCCGTTGCGCTGCCGGTGGTGCCACAATCCCGAGTCAAACAGTCCTTCCCAAGAGCTCTCCTTCACGCCCGCCCGGTGCATCGGTTGCGGGTACTGTCTGAAGCACTGCCCGCAGCACGCCCACCTCCTGGAGGGCGAGGACCACACCATCGCCCGGGAGCACTGCCAACTCTGCGGCACATGCGCGGAGCACTGCTATGCGGATGCCATTGAGATGATCGGGCGCGAGGCGAGCGTTGAGGAAGTCCTTGAGGATGTGCTTCGGGACAAGCCCTTCTATGAGACGTCCGGGGGAGGCATGACCATTTCCGGCGGCGAGCCGCTCATGCAGATCGACTTTACAGAGGCGCTCCTCGGCGCTGCCAAAGCCGAGGAACTGCATTGCTGCATAGAGACTTCGGGTTTCGCCCCAACTCAGTCAATCGACCGCGTCCGCCCATTCGTGGACCTCTTCCTCTATGACATCAAGGCCATCGACCGTGACCGACACATTGCGGCCACAGGCGTACCCAACGACCTCATCCTTGCGAACCTGCGTCATCTGCACGAGGCCGGCGAGGCAATTCTGGTCAGGCTGCCCATCGTCCCGGGAGTCAATGACACGGAAGAACACTTTGATGGAGTGGCCGCGTTGGCCGGGGAGCTTCCCCGGTTGCAGGGAGTCGAGATCATGCCTTACCACCGCCTGGGCGAAGGGAAGCTTGAGCGGTTGGGCCTCGACGACACAGATCGCGTCAAAACGGATGCTCCGGATCCGACCGCTGTCGAGCAATGGATCAATGCGCTCTCTGAGCGGGGAGTCACGGTCGTCAACGAACGTCCGCGAAGCGCCACGTGACCCCGTCCTCTGCTGCCTCAGCAGTCAGCTACCAACACTATACGGTGCCTCTCACATGGAATGGCTCAGTTTTGTCATCTTCCCCCTGGTTGGCGCGACCATCGGCGCGATCACCAATCAGATCGCCATCAAGATGCTCTTCCGCCCCTACAGCGAGATCAGAATCCATCGGTGGCGCCTGCCCTTTACCCCGGGAGTGATTCCATCGCAACGGGCCGCGATTGCTCAGAACATCGCGCATACGTTCGAAAGCAATCTCTTCTCCGGCGATGACGTGCACGACATTATCACAGGAGCTGAAACCAGAGCCGCCGTTCAGCACCAAGTCGATCTTCTCCTCCAACAATTCGGGCCGATGGGAGCCATGCTCAGGCCCTTCAAAGGTAAGATCGTGGGGCGCTTGCTTCTGGGGCTGGAGGACATGGGAAATCGGGCCTTGGCCGACGGGGGATCGCTGAACATCGCCCAACGGATCGAGGAACGGATCAACGAGATGGAGATCGCCCAGCTTGAGGAACTCGTACTGGGGTTCTCCCGGAAACAGTTCCGTCACATTACGTTCTTCGGCGGCGTGCTGGGTGCGGTTATTGGGTTGGTTCAAGCCATCATAGACTCACTCCTCAGTCACTTGGCTTGACAAGATTTCTCCGCCTCGCCCTGCCCTTGATTTTGACCCCGGTGGCGCTACGCTACAGACCTTGCCTTTGCAGCCTTCGGCCGCTGTGGCGCCCGTCCCTTTCACGGAGCGGGAACGACCGCAAGCCCACAGCCACCGATGTCCGTCACCCGAAATGGGTCATGGGTGGATGAAACATTGTGCGCGAGGATCAGCATGAAGTCAGCACAGCTCACCAATATCCGCGAAATGGCCATCAACGACGTACCGGCACCGCGCATCATGAGCCCGACCGACGTTCTCCTCAGAGTTGAAGCCGTGGGCGTGTGCGGATCGGATGTCCACTACTACGCCACGGGCCGGATCGGCAGTCAGGTTGTTGAGTTCCCCTACGCTGTCGGGCACGAAGCGGCCGCCACCGTCCAGGAGATCGGTTCGGAAGTCACCAGAGTTCAGCCGGGAGATCGTGTGGCAATCGAGCCCGGAGTCGCTTGCCACCGTTGCGACCAATGTCTGAGCGGCAGGGCCCATACGTGCCGCAACCTGAAGTACCTGGCCTGCCCGGGACAGATCGAGGGTTGTCTGAGTGAACTCTGCGTGATGCCGGAAGAATGCTGCTTTCGCGTGCCGGACCATGTGTCATTCGAGGATGCGGCCCTCGTCGAACCGCTGTCCATAGGTGCCTATGCTGTGAAGCAGTCGATCCCGATGGGCGGCGCCAGGATCGGGATCCTCGGGATGGGACCGATCGGGCTCAGTGTCATGCTGCCGGCTTTGGCCTGGGGTGCGGCACGTGTCTACGCCACGGATCGGTTAGACTACCGGTGCCAGATGGCACGCGAACACGGCGCCACGTGGACCGGGAACCCCGACGCCTGCGATGTGGTAGCGGAAATCGAGGACCGAGAGCCACTTCTTCTGGACGCCGTCTTCGAGTGTTGCGGACAGCAGGAAGCCCTGGATCAGGCGTTCCAGTTGCTGAAACCAGGGGGGAAACTCATGTTAATCGGGATTCCTGAGTTCGACCGCTACAGTTTCTCCGCAGAAGCGGGCCGCCGTCGAGAAGTCTGCCTTCAGAACGTCCGCCGTCAGAATGGTTGCGTCCAGACCGCCTTGGATCTGATTGCAGCCGGAGATATCTCCCCGAATTTCATGGTGACACATCGGTTCTCGCTGGATGACTCCAAGAAGGCATTTGACTTGGTCGATGGTTACGCAGACGGTGTCGTCAAAGCCATGATCAACGTGTAACTCCTATGACTACGCTTGCTCAAAACAAGAAAGCCCGGCACAACTTCCACATCCTCGAGACGTTCGAGGCCGGCATCGCCTTGGTCGGAACGGAGGTCAAGTCCTGCCGAGCACGCAGCATTGCTTTGACCGACTCCTATGCCCGCCTGGTCGACGGTGAGCTCTTCCTCATCGGGGCACATATTGCTGAGTATACCCAGGGGAACCGCAACAACCACGCTCCCCGGCGGAGCCGGAAGCTCCTGATGCACAAGCGTGAAATCCGCCGATTGACTCAGGCCATAGAGGCGCGCGGTCTTACCCTCATTCCGCTGCGCGTATACCTCCTTCGGCACAACATCAAAGTGGAATTGGGGCTCTGCAAAGGAAAGAACGTGCGGGACAAACGGGAAGATATCAAGAAACGGATGTACGACAGGGAGGCCAGGCGCGCGTTGGAGCAACACCGGGGCTAAACGGAGCGACGTCCCTCGCATCCTCCCCCCCCTCGAGAGTAAGATCACCGAAGCAACACCGCCCCCCGTCCACACACGCCACGCTTTTCCGGACCGCCTTATGCTTGTTTCCGAATTCGATTACGTTCTTCCTCCTGAGCTCATTGCCATGCATCCTGCCCCCGAGCGAACAGGATCACGCATGCTGGTCGTGTCTCGTGAGTCGGGAACCTGTGAACCAAGAGCCTTCCCCGACATTGTCGACTACCTGGAGGCCGGTGACTGCCTGGTGGTCAACAACACCAAGGTGATCCCCGCCCGACTGTTTGGGCGACGCCAGCCAACCGGGGGACGGGTGGAAGCCTTCCTTCTGGAACGCCTGGACAGCCATCGCTGGTCGGCCCTCTTGAGGCCCGGACGGAGACTTCGTTCGGGGGCTGTTGTCGAGATTGAGGCGGCACCGGGACAAGCCTTCGTGGTTGAGGGCAAGCGCCCCGACGGAGTCGCAGAGATTCGCTTTGAGACCGCGGATGTCTTCGAGCTCCTCGAACAGGCGGGGAGTATCCCTCTGCCCCCCTATATCAAACGGCCACCGGTGCCTGAAGACGATGAACGTTACCAGACGGTGTATGCCGAGAAGCGAGGCGCCGTCGCAGCTCCCACAGCAGGGCTGCACTTCTCGCAGCACGTCCTCGACGCGATGCGCGCCAAGGGTGTGAAGGTAGTCAGTGTGACGCTCCATGTGGGCGCAGGCACCTTCAAACCAGTGGCCGTTCCGGAGATCAAGGACCACGTCATGCATGAGGAGGTGTTCGAGCTGACTGAGGAGGCGGCCGACTCGATCAATGCAACACGAGTGGCCGGCGGACGGGTGATAGCCGTGGGGACGACTTCAGTTCGAGTCCTCGAGACCTGTGCCGTGCCGGCCGATCGAACCGTCCAGGCGCAAACCGGCAAAACACGGATCTTCCTCCATCCCCCGAAGCGTCCTCAGGTGACCGACGGCCTTCTCACCAATTTCCATCTACCCAAGTCAACGCTTCTCATGCTGGTCAGCACGTTCGCCACGGTCGCTGACATCCTTGCGGCCTATCAGCTGGCTGTCAAGCAGAGGTTCCGCTTCTACAGCTATGGCGACTGCATGTTACTGATCTGACCGTCCCTTCCCCCTGTCTCAGTCTCCCTTCACCTGCTTGATCACGTCTGTCGTTGAGAAGCCGGCGACCAATGGCAAGAGCTCAACCCGGCACCCCGCGCTGGTCAGGAATTCGTACTCTTCCCTAACCAGCGTATCGACCGTGTAGTCCCCTCCTTTGACGTAGAGATCAGGTACCAGCACCTTGAGAAGATCCAAGGCTGTGGGTGTGTCAAAGACGACAACGCTGTCAACCGCTTCAAGGCTCGCCAGCATGTAAGCCCGGTCCCCTTCCTTCACCACGGGACGAGTAGGTCCTTTGATCCGTGACACCGAAGCATCACTGTTCACCGCCACCAGCAGGCGTGCCCCAAGAGCACGAGCCCGCGACAGATACTCCACGTGTCCGCGATGGAGGAGATCGAAACAACCATTAGTGATTGCCATTTCCTCTCCTGCTGCGTGTAGACGGTCGCGCCAGGAAACAGCTTCAGCCAGACTCATGATCTTGCTTTGCGGGGTTCGCACCAATCTGCCCTTTCTCCCGGGAGTTCTTGGGCCCACGGGATCAGTCACCGCTCTCTTCGGAAGGAACACCCCGACACCCCAAGTCAACAAATGATTGCTCGAGTCGACCGGTCCAGAGCCAGCATTCCTCCTCATTCTCACGTTCACACGCCGCGGCCAGGCCGCCGCAAATCTCTCCGAGTTCGGCGTCGCCAACATTCCGGCCTACCGCGGCCAGAGCTCGGCAAGCCGTATCGAGCGCCTGCCAATCTTCCCCATGCAGACTAACCCGGATGTCCGTGCGAAGCTCCTCGAGGTTCATCAGAAGATCCTCGAAGATCACTTTCTGTTCATGGTACTTGAGAGAATAGTCCCGCCGGATGTGGCGCTGAACCTGCGCCAGTCGAGAAACGGGGCGTTCACGACGCATCTTCATTCAATGCCGCTTTCGTTTGAGACGACCGATCAACGGCTCCGCCTCGCGGGAGCCTCGAATTCACCGGGATCGCAGGCCTTGTCACTGACGGGCAAAGCTAACGGGTGGCCGTCGGGTTTTCCATGCAGGCTGGAAAAAAGGGCTGGTCCCGGAGAGCACCTACGGCGTGAAGAGCACCCGGGACCAAGGCGAAGAACAGCACGCGTTCGGCAGGCAAGGCGAAGCTCGGGACCGATCGCGAAGGAGAAGGGGGCCTCTTCAGTTCACCGCAGCACTGACAACGTCAGATGAAGGGGCACATGGCTGAAAGACGAGTACAGAATCGAGTGGTACGGCCGCTGGATTGCGGGCATTACGGAGTTGGAGGACAAGTTGAGGCATGTGCCCCACGGCGGCAACAGGCCTGGTGAAGTGGAGAACAAAAGAGGTGATGGCGACCCAAAAGAACAGGGTTCCCCAAATCCAGGTCACCTGACGGTCACCAGTAAGTCTGCCCAAACGCCTCATTGCTCAACTCCCAGCCCCACACCCTACTACACGCAACCAAAGAGGATGCGCGCAACAAAACAACCACCATGTCCCATCGCCGTGGACTGGTACTATGTCCCCCTCCCATCCCTCTGTCAAGCAGCGGCTGGCCAGCTCCCGGAAGCCCCCCCCTCCTCTATTTTACCAATCCCGCAACAGCCTTAAAGCAGGGGTGTTTGGCATCCTCAAGCCAACTGAAGACCAGAGACTCAAATGTCGTGACGCTCACCCCGTTGGCTTGCATGAAAGTCAGTGCACGGTTCCTGTCCTCCCCTTTCCGCGAGCAAATTGCGTCGGCGGGAAGCACCACGTCGTAACCGCGCTCCAGCGCCTCCAACGCTGTCTGCTGGACGCACACGTGCGTCTCCATCCCAATCAGGACGAGTGTCCTCACTCCCCTTCCCTCAACTGCAGCCAGAAACCCATCCGCCCCCCAGCATGAGAAGGTAGTCTTGGTGAGGGTTGGAGAGGAATTCGGGACGACATCACGGATCGCAGGAATGGTACTGCCCAACCCCCGCGGATACTGCTCGGTGACCACGATATCCACCCCCAGGATATCCGCTGCCTGCACCACCTTACTCATGACTGCGACTGCGTCGTCAAGGCCCGTCATCGCGGGGCAGAGACGCTCCTGCACGTCTACCACGACCAGCATGCAATCACGCGATTTTGGCAACATAACAGCCATTCGTCATCTCCAAATCCACGTTCAGGTTGAGCTACTCAACCGGTGCGCCGACAGCTTTGGCTACTTCGGCCTGCAACAGGGAAACAATCTCTGCGCCAATCTTCGGCCCAAACTCTTCATAGACCGGGGAACACGCCTCTCGGAAAGCCGCGACTTCCTGCACATTCAAAACGTGAACGGCCATCCCCCGGTCCGCCAGTTCCCCAGTCAAACGGTCATCTTCCTCCGCAACCACGCCGCGCTGGTATGCCATCGCATCACGGGCACACGACGAAAGGAGCGTTTGATCTTCGGGACTGAATGAACCCCAACGCGTCTGATTCATGGTGAGAATCAGGGGGTCGTAGGCATAGCCCCACACGGTCAGGTGCTTCTGTACTTCATAGAGCTTGCTCGAATTGATGATGGATAGCGGGTTCTCCTGGGCGCTGATCGTCCCTTGCTGGAGCGCGGTGAATACTTCACCGAAGTCCATCGTCATAGGGTTGGCACCAAACGCGCTGAAAACGGCCCTGAAAAGGTCAGTTCCGGCTACTCGCACCTCCATGCCCTTGAGATCGGCCGGGGTCTCTACCGGTCGAACCGAATTGGTAAGCTGACGGAAACCGTTGACCCCATACGCAAGCCCATGGACCCCATGCTCCCGAAGCCACCCCAGTGCCTTTTCGCCGAACGGACCATCGCACACACGATTCGCGACGGTATGGTCCGGGAACAGCCAAGGCAGACTGAACGAGTCAAATCGCTTGTCGAGGAAAAGGGCGAGGATGATGGGGCTGTGCAACGTCATATCGATCGTGCCGTTGCACAATTGCTGCAGTTCCGTCTTCTGGTTGTGTTGGGCCAGCTGAGCTCCCGGGTACACCTTGACCTCAATCCTCCCGCCGCTTCGTTCAGCAACCAGTTCGGAGAAACGCTGAGCGCCCTTGTCCCAGGCAGAACCCGGACTGGTGATGTGGCTCAGGCGCAACACCGTATTCCGGGGTTTCCCGCACCCCCAGAACAATGCCAGAGCAGCTACGGTAAACACCAACGCGAACATCCTGGTTCGTTTGCCCATCATGACCCTCCGATTGAGCCTGACCTGGATTTCCCTGCGAACGTGGAGCCACAGCCAGCCATCGACGGCGAAGCCCCCTGGCCCTTCACCGTATCACGTCAGGCGTGCAAACCAAACCAATTGCCTTCCGGCTAGGGAAAAAGGAGGCCCCGTGTCCTGGCCTGCATTCAACCCGCATCAGGCGGTCCCATTGCGGAATACGTGGCTCCGACGTATTGTCCGATGAGTTCCATTGCCGGACCGTGACTGAGCGAGACTCGACACCATGCGGAGTAGGAAGATACATGTTCTCCATGCTGCAGCGACACACAATCTTGGCAGCGCTCTGGGTCTGTCCGTTCCTGATTTCGTTGCCGAGCCAGGCCGAGCTGTTCTTTGTGTGGGCCAAGGAAGCCGAGGTTTTCGAGCAACAGCGCCGAGCGGGCACGCTCAGACGAGGCGAGATCGTGACAGGCCAGATCCAACCCGGAGCCACGGCATGGGTTACTCTCAAGCGCGGCGACCAGACCTTCACGGTCCGCCGAGAGCACCTGCGAACTCACTTGGACATCAAGCAGTATTACGCAAAACGCATCCGTAAGGCCGAAACCACGATCCGGAGGCTTGACGAGAGACTTGCGGATACCGTCAACCAAATAGACCAGCGACAGCTCGCGCTGCTGCAGCTCGACCGGGATAGCGTCATCGCCTTTAAACTCCCCGTCACAAGGCCCTCAGTCATCCAGTCGACAGGTCCGGCAGCTGCGGTCACCCAATACCATTACGTCGACAAACTTCCCAGAAATCAGGCCCGCAGACTCCGCAAGCAACTGACGAAGGAGATCAAGCGACTCAAGTCGGAGAAAAGCGGTATCACCAAACCCCTGGCGGAAGCGATTCGTCGCCTGGCCAACGACGAACACCAGCTGGAAGGAATGAACGAACGCTTCGAACGCTACCAGCAGACCCCCAAGCTGTACCGCGTCGATCCCTATGTCGTTACAGCGGACGTTGCCCCTCTCTTCAGTGGCACCGTCCGCAAGGGATTCCTCGCTACCGGCACAGTCGTTCTCGGCCAACGCCAGGCGGCCGACACGGATTGGCTCGTCGTTCAACACGCCGGCAAACGGTACGCCAGTGCCACAGAGTTCTACATGAGCTACTCCGCGTGGCGGAAACAGCAGCTTGAAGGCGATGCCTTGCGTGAGTTCACCATGGGCAGACTCGAGGTCGAAACAACCAGCCTAAGCGGACGGATCAGGGTCTTCGACCTAGTGGAACGGCAGCTGGACTACGACTCACGTATCGAGGGCCAGTACATGCCGCTGGCCGACCTGACTGCGATACGCTTCGGCCCGCTGACACTCTACGAAGTGCAACGACCATTAGGGGCCATTGAGGTCGTCGAACGCTCGCCCGCCCGGAAGGTGCTGAAACAGTGGCGTAAAGATAGGGAAGCGCTTGAGCAGGAGCTCCGCAAACGGGATGGCCGTCTGGATGAACTCGAACGCGAGCAACTGAATGCCGAACATCGCAACGCTCGAATCGAGAAGCGCTTCGAGGCCTTTTTCGAGGCGCTCGAAGCGCGCTGATGGCTGATAGGTGGCCCGAGGTCAGCCCTGTGCGAGCGCCCCTCGGCCACGATGCGATCAACTCTCTCCTGCACTGCACTGGCGAAGAGGTCGCCGGATGGCACCGCCTCCCACATTGTGCCCTCTACCGACGCGGGAGGAACCGTTCCGACGCGTCCCACGGCTGTGGGGCTTGTTCAAGGCCCTGAGCCTAGTCGAAGGGCGACCGATGCCGCGCCCCTTCTCCAGGAAAGTAGTGGATAGCTTTGCTCTATTACATCAACCGTACGCAGCCCAGCCCTTGAATCCTCCTCGGCAGAAGGCATACATTAACTGAATCGGAAGAAATGCCGAAGGAGTACTGCGTCGCTGACGTGACCACCCTCATTCCCCTTCACAGGGACGAACATTCTGCGAGATGGACATGCTGACCCACATCAAAGACCGCTACATGTTCCGTATTGAACGGCAAATTGCCAAGGGCGGAATGGGGACGATCTACGAAGCGACGCAGCTGGGCGCCAAGGAATTCGAGAAGAAGGTGGCCATCAAGACTGTCCTTCCCGCCTTGGCTCGTAACGAGCGCTTCATCGAGATGTTCATCGCTGAAGGACGCCTGGTGGCAGATCTGGTCCACGAGAACATCGTGCAGATCTACCAGCTCGGACACTGCAGCAAAGCAGGATACTACATCGTGATGGAGTATGTCCACGGGCTGTCGCTGCACGATTTCATCCACTTTCACTCAGCCACCCACGAACGGATACCTCACGAACTTGCCGTGTTCATCACGAGCCGTATTGCCAGAGGACTGGCCTACGCCCACTCCCGCCTGGATGGTGAAGGGACGCCCCTGAATATCGTTCATCGAGACATCTGCCCGACCAATATCATGATCACTACCGAAGGTCTGCCCAAGTTGGGCGACTTCGGGATCGCGAAAGCCGCCAGTAGCACCGTCTCGGCCAATGACAGGATCCTGATGGGCAAGCTCTTCTACATGTCCCCCGAACAGGCACAGCGTATCCCTGTCGACCACCGTTCTGATGTCTACTCACTTGGGCTGGTACTCTTCGAACTGCTCGCCCTCACCCGTGCACGCAGCAAGTGGAGCAAGGACATTCTCGACGCAGCCCGCACGGGGCAGGTAGATTGGGATGCCCTGCCGGACAATGTGGATCCCGACCTCCTCACCATTCTGAGGCACATGCTCACCGCAGATCCGGACCTGCGCTATGCCGACACCAGCCAGGTCGCTTACGAACTTGAGTACTTCATCTACCGGGAGGGATACGGGCCGACCGTGGTCACTCTGGAGAACTACCTCCGCCAGAACTTCCCGTTCCTCTACATGAGAGCAAGCGTCCCACGCAAGACGGCAATCATGGAATCGGTAGGCCGAACGGCCCCGCTGACGACCTCTCCGATGGAGTGACGCTGCCTGACCGAACCGCTCCCTCCCCTACCTCTCCTGTGGAGGCAAAGCCATAGCCCCCGCCTGGGGAGGGCGACTGGTTGGCGCACCCATGTACGGTTTCCAGCCCCGATGCGCGCCGTGAGGAGGCCGATGCGGCGGAGGAGGGTGCAACTCCATGCCGCTGAGTTTGCCGTCACGGTCTTTGTCGAGGGAACGCAAGGCGGCCACAGCTCCGTCTATTTCCTCAGCTGACAGCTCCCCGTTCCCATCACGATCAAGGGCTTTGATGACCGGTGGAGGCGGGGGTGGGGGGGGACGATTCTCCACACCCCGGCCTGGACGTGCACTACCATTCGGAGAAGAGAACCCTCTTCCCTCGAACGCTCCCGCCTTTGGGGGCCGACACTCAGACGCCCCGCTCTGATTCAGGGAGGTGTTTCCGGCTTCCTGATCGTTCTGAGGAGGGTCATGAGCTGGGGACGTGGTGCAGATCAACAGCAGCACCACGGCACCAAGGGAGACACTCTCTATGACACGATTTGATCGACTCATTATTCTCTGCCCTCCGTTTCTGTTACTTTCCGTTGCAGTAGTGCGGGCTTCAGCTTACGCCACCTGGGCGGCGCTGAAAGCGACCAGCGCGGTCTCGTCCTCTTGTGGGCTCCCATCTCGTCCCTCCCGGGACGGACGCTGCTCTGTAAGCGTTCTGTGATTCCGCCTGTTTGTGCGGTCGCGCCGTTCCTACAGTAATAGCTCTC
>Ga0209045_1000708_pt1 | contig 36298 bp, 20 predicted proteins | sample SaaInlLV_10m_DNA_4_FD_184664 | JGI IMG/M metagenome (GOLD analysis project Ga0209045, IMG submission 184664) | Marine microbial communities from expanding oxygen minimum zones in the Saanich Inlet - Saanich Inlet SI072_LV_200m_DNA (SPAdes) (version 2) | ecosystem: Environmental > Aquatic >...
GCCAGGCGCCGGACGGCAGCCTCGGCTTCCCGCGAAGGAAGCCACGTGACAATCTCACGGTAAAGCTGGATCCAGAAGCGCTCCCAGTAGGGGCGCGGGCAACGTGTTCCCATGCGGAGCACGCGTTCGCCATCGGGCCGCGGAAAGATGGGAGAACTGACGCCGGCCAACGCCAACGCGTCCACCAGCACGTCACCGTACCGCCCGTCCGCGAAGGCCGCCACATGCGTATACCGCGGCCCGTGGGCGTTCAGGTACTCCGCAATGCGGCCGGCCAGAATCGGCTTGGCCGCGGTGTACTCGTCCACCCCCATCTGCTTGACGCCCCCGGCCCGGACATTCGCGGGATAGGCGTCCTCAAACTCATAGGGGACAGGACCAATCGTGCTGGCCAGAACAACCACGTGGACCGGACAACGCACGCGGTCGTGCGCAGGATCATGTCCCACAGCCATCTCTATCGCACGCCGCATCCCGGCGTGCGAAGGTGATGTGGAGAATGGGCGCCTCACGGAACACTGGAGGAACACGAGGTAGCGCTTCTCGGGCGGAGGGGTGTAGCGCTCGATGGTAAACTGGTGGAAGCGCTTCGAGGACAACGAGTGGACGTCGATGACAGGCGATGCAGAGGGAGGGCAGCAAAGAGCGAGCTCTCGGCCCATCTGGTCATGCAACTCCGCACACGCCTGTTCCCAATGCGCTGACCAGACCAAACGCTCATCACTCGCGCTGGAGCCGGGACGGAGGCGAACCACCAAGCCCTCAAGGACCAACTCGGTAACGGCCTCCCCGAACACGGCCGTCGATAGCTGCGTGCAAGTGCGGAGTTCGCCAGCCACAACAGGCTCGCGGGCCTGCAGCAAGGCGGAAACGACAGCGTGACGGGCCTCCGTGGGGCGCATGAGACATCCTCGAAGAATCAGGAGAGGGAATCACCACCCAGGGAACGGATGAGCCCAAGATCAAGATCTCCCTTGGCACCCCATCCCCGCTTCCCACGCGGGATCTCCGGCCGGAACCGCTCGTACAGCGTGTAGGCGCACTCCGTCAGCTCATCTGCCTCGAAAGCAGATGCCAACGCCCGCATGGCAGCAAGAGCATCCTCGTAACGATCGCCAAATTTGCCTGTGAGGTAGGTCGCGACCTTCTCCGGCTCGATAGGCTTGTCTTTGACCACAGCTCGAACGCCCTCTTCCGTCGTCTTGACCGGCACGCCACGTTCGCAGAGCTTGATCCAGAACTCCTCGCCCAGGCCAGTCTTCTTCGGAGGGAGCCCCCGCTCCGGGCCCTTCGGCTCACCGTAGATCCCCAGCATCCGCCCCTTCGACTGAGCGTTCAACCCCGCCACAGCCTTGCCGAGGGACAGAGCTGTGGGCCAATCGTGCCCTAGCCGCTCTGCCACCACGCTCGCCCACAATGTCAATACCGGTGCACGATTCATCACAATCACGGCATCACTCATCCGAACACCTCCCGTATGCACACCCGGCACGATTGCTGCAGCGGCCGCTGGAAGACCATACAAGCGGAGCTCAGCGAACGCAACCGAGCAAGCAGGCCCGTCTAGGTGGCCCCCAACGAAGCGGCAACGCGACGGGTGTGGGTTTCCGTTCCACCGTCAGGGCGTGAACTGACTTCCGCAGCCTGGCCCTACTGATCCGGCCATGAACAGTGTTGCACATCGGGGTGTCAGGTTTCAGTGTTCAGGTGTCAGGACTCGAGCCTGAAACCGGACACCAGACACCTCAAGCCTGATCTGGCCAAACGCACCATTGAGTGTCGCCGGATCAGTTTAGGGTTAGCGGGCAAGCAGGCGGGCATGTAAATTTCGTGTCTGTTCTGCGCAGTGTCCATAGAGGAACGAACGATGCCCATCTTGCCCCTTCGACCAAGCTACCTACCCACCCTCCTGCTCGCACTCGCATTCTCCGCCCACGCTGTGCCCCCACGGGCAACGCCGCCGGAAGCCACATGGCGGAAACTCTTCAACGGGACGTCACTCGATGGCTGGGTCCAGCGAGGCGGCACGGCCAAATACGCAGTTCAAGACGGTGCCATTGTGGGACTGTCGGTCAAAGGAACACCCAACAGTTTCCTTTGTACGGACAGGGATTACGCGAACTTCATTCTCGAGTACGAGTTCAAAGTCCACCCAACCCTCAACTCCGGGGTGCAGATCCGCAGCAACAGCCTCAAGGAATACAGGAACGGGCGCGTGCACGGGTATCAGGTCGAGATCGACCCAGGCAAACGCGCCTGGTCAGGCGGCATCTATGACGAAGGTCGACGGGGGTGGCTGTATGACCTCAAGAACAACGAAGCAGCGCGGAAGGCGTTCAAACAAGGGGAGTGGAACCATGTGCGTGTCGAGGCGATTGGTTCCTCGATCCGAACGTGGCAGAACGGGGTCTCGGCTGCGGACCTCACCGACGACATGACCCCGACCGGATTCATCGCCCTTCAGGTGCACGCCACAGGCAGCACCACCCCTCTGGATGTCAGCTGGCGCGGGCTGCGAATCCTGGACCTTGGTTCCAGGGCGGGAACAACCAGAGACGCCCTCGGCAAGCCGGCTGACACGATGGGGGCTCCGCCGCCACCCGGAAGCTTGGTTCTGGTTGGCGCCAAGGACGATCTGAGCCAATGGACAGGCGGTGGAAAAACAGACGCCGCCTGCCCGTGGAGATGTAGCGAGGGGGTTCTTGAGATCATCCCGGGGAAGGGCAGCATTGTCACCCGACGGAGCTTCAGGGACTTCCGCATGCACGTCGAGTTCCGGGTGAACAGCAGGGAGAAGCACTCCCAGAACAACGGGAACAGTGGCGTTTACATCCAGCGCCGTTACGAGCTTCAGATACTCAATTCACATGGACAGCCGCTGGGCAATCGTGAGTGCGGGGCGCTCTACAAAACAAAGGCACCCGCTGTGAACGCCTGCCGCAAAGCTCCCGAATGGCAAACCTACGACATCGTGTTCCGGAGCCCGCGTTGGGATAAGGACGGTAAGAAGGTAGAGAATGCCCGAATAACAGTTGCCCAGAACGGTGCCCTGATCCATGACAACGTCGATATCCCCAACAAGACGGGCGCCGGCAGACAGGAGAGCCCGGAAGATGGCCCCATTCTGCTCCAGGACCACGGGAACCCCGTGCACTTCCGAAACACCTGGATCAAGGAACTCCTGACTCTGAATGAAGCCGCTGCCGCTTCCGAAGCCGCTTGGGAAGAACTACGGTCTCACGAATACGGCCAGAGCCGAGCCCCACTGCTGGCCATTGAGGCCGACATAAGGAAGGTCGTTGGGGAGGAGCGGGCGGCAATCGAGGACAAGCTCTGTGCGCTGCTGAACGACCCGGGAGTAACGAGTGATGCAAAACGCTTCGCCTGTCGATCCCTGGCCCGGATTGGCACTGAACGAGCCGTTTCCTCCCTGGGCAAACTCGTCACGGACAAGGCTTTGGCAACGGAAGCCCAGCAAGCGCTCTACGCCATTCCGGCCAAGATGGCCAACGACGCGCTGAGGGCCGGCCTGGGCACCGATGCCCCCTCTCAGGTCAAAGCAGGTATTGTGAATGTCCTGGGCCGGAAACGCGATGCCTCCTCCCTACCGGAGCTCACTTCCGCGTTCTCCGCTCCTGATCCCGTTCTCGCCGCCGCTGCCCTGGTGGCGGTGGGACGAATCGGTGGGCCTGCTGCGGAAGAGGCATTAGAGACTTTTGTCCCGACGCCGCCCCTCAGTGATGCCCGAAGCCGGGCACGTCTGTCCTGCGCAGTGGCTGCGGCAGCTGCAAAGCGCGATGACGCGGCCATCGCCATCTGCCGCGACCTCATCGCCTCGGCTGAAACCGACGCCATCCGCTTGGCCGCCTGCCGCGAACTCGTCCGAGTCCAGGGCACGGAAGCTCTGCCTCAGATCCTCCCCCTCCTTAGGAGCCTTCGCGGGGACGCCCAGAGGATTGCGGCAAGAACAGTGGTTGATATCCCCGGCAAGGACGTGACCACAAACGTCACCACCGTGCTTCCCGAGCTTCCCCCCACTGTTCAGGCCGTCATCGTCCGAGCACTCGCGGACAGGGGAGAAGAGCAGGCAGCGGCCCTCGTCACCAGCCTGCTGGACTCCCGGGACGAAGGCGTTCGTCTAGCCGCCATTGACGCCTTGGCCGTCCTCGGCGGCTCGTCTCAGGTCAAGCCCCTGACGGCGTTGGCTCTGACCAAAGGGACGCAAGCTGACAGAGCCATCCATGCCCTGGCAATGCTCCCCGGAAAAGGTGTAGACGCAGCGATGCTCCAGACTCTGGAGGCCGCCGAAGTCCCGGCGTTGCGCCGACTCCTTACCCGATCGCTGGCGAGCCGGTCCTACAAGCCGGGCGTGCCCGTTCTCCTGCAGGTAGCCGCCTCAGACGCCGATTCTGCGGTCCGCCGCGAATGCCTGAAGGCCATCCGAGCTCTGGGAAGCGCTGATCTCGTACCCCGCCTGCTCGACCTCATGACGGCGTCCACACAGCCACGGGACATCGAAGAAGCCCGCCGCACAATCGAGGCGCTGGCCCAGGAAATCCCCGCCCCCAAACGCGACTCGCTCCTGCTCAAGGCGTGGGACAGCGCGGGAGAGAAGGGCCGGCCTGCAGTGGGGACACTGCTCGGAACGTTTGGTGGAGACGCCGCGGCGAAGGCCCTCATTACCGGCCTCGCCCAGGAAGACGAAACCGTTCGCTATGCCGCGGTCAAGGCACTCGGGGCGTGGGCCACACCAGCCCCGGCCGATGCTCTTCTGGCGTTCGCCAAGATCACACCGAACGACGTTCACCATGTGCTGGCGATCCGCGGCTTCGTCAGACTCGTCGGGCTGATCACAACGGGCGAAACAAAGCCCAAATATGAAGCCGCATTGGCTATCGCCAGACGGCCACAAGAAAAGGAACTGCTGAAATCGGCCATGATGGATCTCAGGATTACTGGTCTGAAGGCAGGATCGAACAAACCCTATGAAGTGATCCCAAAGGGATTCCGCCTGGGGGAGAAACCTTACATTGACCGCGAGTACACGATCACCAAGCTCCCGGAACCCCTGGTCGCGGCAGATCGCATCAAGACAGCGATGGAAGACAAGTACAGCAAGGGAGACGCGTTCATCACGTTCAACATCAACCGCCCTGCGCGTGTCTACGTCTGCTATGACAACCGGGCAAAGAAATCGCCAAAGTGGCTGAAGGGCTGGACCAGGACCAAGGATGCCATTGCCTCGACCGACAGGGCCTGCAAGCTCATCCTGTACACCAAGGTGTGGCCGGCCGGGAAAGTCGTCCTGGGAGGCAATGCCGCCCCGGGAATGGGAGCCATGTACATCATCGGGATTGCGCCGGTCACGGGCAAATAGCCCACGAACGTGGCCATCGCGCGCCAGACTGACGTATGGGGGACCCACGAGCGAGACCTGGGCTGCCGCGCCCAACGTCCCGACTCAGCGGCAATCACGACAGACGCCACGGTCCCCGCATGGCCCGTGAAATCAGCCGATTCGCCTCTGGGTCATCGACGAAGGTCTCGGCCTCGGGGCTCCAGCGCAGTGGGCGTTCCAGAAGCATGGCAATGTTGCCGAGGTGCCCCATCGTGGCAGAGCGGTGCCCGACTTCAACCGGCGTAACGGTCTCTGCCCGGGTACGCACGCACTCCAAAAAATTCGCTCGGTGACTCCTGCTCCGATACAGGTGAATCTCACCCGGCAGGATGACCGACCGAAGCAGTGACTTGGGCCCGGCATCGATCTTCCCGCGATTGACGTACACCCACCCATCAGTCCCCTCGAAGCGTGTACCCGTACGGTTTGAGGTGGAGCAGTTGAGAGTAATGCCGCTGGCATAGCGGTAATCCACCTCGTAAGTCACCGGATTGTCGAACAACCCATCCTTGGGATACTCCCCCCTGCCTTTGACCTCGGCCGGCCCTGAGCGGTCTGTTCCCAGTCCCCACTGAGCGATATCAAGGTGGTGGCTGCCCCAGTTCAGCATCTGGCCACCGGAGTAGTCTGAGATGAACCGGAAGTTGTAGTGACAGCGCGCCTGTGTGTAGGGAGCCCACGGGGCCGGGCCGAGCCACATGTCATAGTCAAATCCCTTAGGAACAGGCATAGCCGGAGCGACGCCCATCGCTCTCCCTTTGGATAGGCCGACCTTCACGTGCTTTACCTCGCCGATCCGGCCATTCCTGACCAGCTCGCAAGCAAAGCGGAACCGCTGATCGGAACGCTGCTGACTCCCCATCTGCAGGACGCGCCCGTACCGCCGCGCCGCGTCGCTCAGAACACGCCCTTCCTCAATCGTCACGGAAAGGGGCTTCTCGACGTATACGTCCTTCCCGGACCTGACCGCAGCCAAAGCCGCCAGAACATGCCAGTGGTCCGCCGTTGAGATCACGACTGCATCAATATCGTCACGGGCGATGATCTCCCGGAAATCGCTGCAGGCAGCACAGCCTCGGTACGTGCCGGAGGCCCGCTCCTTGGCATAGTGCTTGTTCACGGTGTCCCGGGCCTTGTCGCAGCGGCTCTGATCGACGTCGCAAACGGCCACAATCTGACAATCCCGGGACCATAGGAACCCACGGAGATTACCCATACCCATGTTCCCGACACCGATGAAACCAACCGTGATGCGATCGTTCGGCGGCCGGCCGCCTTCGTCTCCCAAAACAACTCCGGGGACCACCAGCGGGGCGGCGCCAATCCCAACCGCGCTAAGGAAACGCCGCCGGTTCATAGTCAGCTGAACTGCCATGCATGACTCCTGACCAAACAGACACGAAACACTACCGTACAGACACCAAATATAGGCCCTCGCGAGCACTCATCCCAGCAGTCCATTTCTCGCGAGCTGACGTTTGACATCCCTGCTTTCGGGTCTACGTTAATGATCTTTGTCGCCGAAGTATGGAACCTGTTTGTGCTGAAATGACATGCCCATGAAAACATATCTACCCAAAGTCGACGAGATCGAGCGGAAGTGGCTGGTTGTGGATGCTGAGGAGCAAATCCTCGGGCGCCTCGCCGTCAAGATTGCGAACGTTCTTCGCGGTCGCCACAAGCCGACGTACACGCCGCACCTCGATTGCGGAGATTTCGTGGTCGTCGTTAATGCCGAGAAGGTTTTCGTGAGCGGCAATAAGGAAACCCAGAAGGAATACCAGGACTACTCCGGGTACATGGGTGGACGCAAGGTGCAGACGCTTGATGAAGTGCGTGCCCGCAAGCCGGAACGCATTATCCGCGATGCCGTTTGGGGCATGATGCCCAAAGGGCGCCTCGGTCGGTCTCAGTTCCGCAAACTTCGGATTTACACCGGTCCCGAGCATCCGCATGAAGCCCAGCAGGTAGAGGCATTCGCACTCTAAGCAAGACCTCGGCCAGGACCGATAAAGCGACGGGGATACGAGTATGGCAGCATCTAGAGACGAAGTTACAGTGGTGGGTCGGCGCAAGAGCGCCGTCGCACGCGTCCGCCTTTATCCCGGAACGGGAAAGATCGTCGTGAACAAGCGCGATTTTGAGCAGTACTTCCCCTGCTCAACGGTCCGTGGCTATGTGACACAGCCACTGATGATCACCGGCGTGACGCAAGCGTTCGATATCCACGCCAACATCAAGGGCGGTGGCCCGATGGGCCAGGCTGGAGCGTTGCGGCACGGGATCTCACGGGGTCTGTGCGAAGCAAACGCCGAACTCCGTTCAGTGCTGAAAGAGAGCGGAATGCTCACCCGGGACGCACGAGTCAAAGAACGTAAGAAGCCCGGTCAGCCCGGAGCGCGGAAACGGTTCCAGTTCTCCAAGCGGTAACGTTTGGGTTAACCAAACCGACAGTGCAAGATCCGAGCCCGACCAAAAATCGGCTCGGATCTTTTTTTTGTTGGGAGAAGGACATGGACAGTACAACCATTCAAGTAGCGATTTTCGGAGCGTCGGGATACTCCGGCGAAGAGCTTCTCAGGCTCCTTCAGAGGCACCCCAGTGCCCACGTCGCGTTCGTCACTTCGCGGCAATACGCCGGGCAACCAATCGGTACGGTGTTCCCGCGTTTCGCCGAATCCTCCCTGCAGTTCTGCCAACCGGATGTCAGCGCCATCGCCCCAAATGTGGATGTCGCCTTCCTGGCTTTGCCCCACGGGTTGGCTACCGAGTACGCGATTCCGTTGCTCAAAGCGGGAGTCCGGATCATTGACATCAGCGCGGATTTCCGGCTCAGGTCACCCGCGAAGTATGAAGCCTACTACGACGAACCCCACCCTGCCCCGGAACTGCTTTCACAGGCAGTCTACGGCTTGCCCGAACGCTACAGGGGTGCTCTGAAAGGCGCCCAGCTGGTTGCCTGTCCGGGATGCTATCCCACGAGCACGATCCTGCCGCTGAGCCCCGTGCTTGCGGCGGGCCTGGTGGACCCCGCGACCGTGATCGTCAGCAGCATGAGTGGTGTCAGTGGCGCAGGCCGGAAAGTCGACCTCCCCTACATATTCCCCGAGTGCAACGAAAGCGTCCGGCCCTACAAGGTCACTGGGCATCGGCACCTGCCTGAAATTGAGCAGGAGCTGGCCATCGCCGCAGGTGTGGATGAGATGAGTATCAACTTCATTCCCCACTTGGTTCCCATTAACCGGGGAATCCACTCCACAATCGTGGCGAACGCCCGGGGCAACGTCTCGGCCGAGATGATCGGGAATGTCCTCAATGCGGCCTACGCAGACGAGCCGTTCGTGCGAGTGCTTCCGAGCGGCGGACTCGCCGACACGAAGCACATCACGGCGACGAATGTCTGTGAGATCGGCTACGCCTTCGACAGCCACACGGGACGCGTCATCCTGAGCAGCGCCATCGACAACCTGACCAAGGGGGCTTCAGGACAGGCCGTTCAGTGCCTGAATATCACCTGCGGCTTCCCCGAGACGACCGGCCTGCTGTAGGCTGACCTCCCCCCGTGTCCGGCAGAGCCCTGATCCGCCGTCGCCCCCCAAGGGCGGCTATGGCGGGACAAGCCAACGGGAGGGGACCGCTTACGCTGTGCGCGGCTCGGTTCAGACGGGGGCGTCCCAGTCCGGCAGAGCCCTGATCCGCCGTCGCCCCCCAAGGGCGGCTATGGCGGGACAAGCCAGCGGGAGGCGACCGCTTACGCTGTGCGCGGCTCGGTTCAGACGCCCCCCCCGGAAGACCTACTTGAGCGTTACCGTCACCGGTCCACTGTTCCTCGCCAGTGACACCGGCACAACCTGTCGGTGTTCACCGGCGCTCACCGTGACCTCGTAGTCACCCAGGAAACCACGGGTTGTGAAGGCACCCTTCGTGTCGGTCTTCCCCTTCTCCTGCGTCCACCACTCGCGAAACACGAGATCACGGTAGGCAGCCCCATTGGGCTTCTCGTCCCAGTTCTTCCGGTACATGGCACCGGCCGGCTTCCAATGTCGACCTTCCCAGAATCCCCACATCTGGAACCCGACCACCCCGGGGTGACTGAACACAGCCGTCATGAAGTCGCGCGTGTAGTGCCCCTGGGCCTCCTCCTGCGGGATGTTGATATCGAACTCGGTAATCCGCATCGCCAGCTCGAACTCCGCGAAGTCCTCCAGGATCTCAACCACCTTCTGAGGGTTCTGCAGATGGGTCCCGATATGGCTCTGGAAACCGATTCCTGTCACCGGAGCTCCCTTATCGAGAAGAAACCGAATGGTCTTCTTGTACGCCTCATGGTTGCGGGATCCCGGGCCCTTACCATTCAAGATTGCGTAATCGTTGATGAACAGTGGCGTATCGGGCAAGCACTCACGGGCTGTCTTGAACCACTCCACCATGATCTCCTGGCCAAACAGGTCCATGAGATCATGGTTCGTCCGCGTCTCGTTGATCACATCCCATTCGTCCACGTAGGGTTTCATCTTCGTCGCGATGTCGATGATGTGCTCCCGCACGATCGAGGGAACGCGCTCGGGGTTGTCCTTCAGCTTCTGGACACTCTTGGGAAGGTGCTTCCAGCTTGGCCAGACCATCACATGACCACGTGCATGGAGCCCATTGTCTTTCAGCCACTTGAATGCCGCAATCGTCTTCTCCTGGGTGAACCTGTCTCCCCAGGCCGACTCCCAGGGGGGCCACTTGAGGGCGTTCTCATTCCCGGAGGCATTGAACAACTCCAGAACCTTCTCCTTGTACTTCCGCGCGTCCGCCGTATCCTCGGCGATCGTCGGCACACTGATGATCGATGAAAACTGGAACGTGTGCTTCTTCATCTCAATCTGCACATCAGCGCCCGGAACCGGCTCGCCTCCGGCTCCCATTACGCGAACCACCAAGGCGCCCTTCCTGTGCTGGTCAATCCGGGCCGCAGCCTGGGCACGCCATGGAGCGTCGGGCGCCGATCCCTTGTAGGTGATGGGCGTGGTGGGCAACTGATACGGCTTCACGCCTTTCCCGAAACGCAGAAGCTCCACGCCACCGATCTCAATCCACTGCTCGTTGAAGCCCGTGCCAAAGCACAGGGCCGTCTCCTCGGAGCCATAGTTGCGGGTAACCTTGAAGGGGTAATCGAAGCGCTGCCACGCATCGGCGACGGAGAACCGGGTCGACAGAGACTTTTCCCAATTCGGAGACTGCTTCTGGAAAAAGACTCGACAGTCGGCCTCGTTTGACTCGTTCTTGGGTGCGTGTCCACGCGCATAGAAACGGGCCAGCAGCAGATCGCCCTTCTTGACCGCCTGCGGGCTTCGCACAGTTACCTGTAGGTCGTAGAAGTTCTTCATCCGTTTCAGATTCGTGATCCGGAGCGCCTGGTCGAAACCGAGTTCTCCCGCCACGACAACCTTCTCGATCGTCGCCTTCTCGCCGCTGCTTGCCCCGACCGCAGCCACGTAGTCGCCGGGAAGCAGGGATTCATGTGGAGGAAGCATCTTCTCGGCCCCGCAGCACGTCAGCCCTATACACATCAACGCACTCATCGTCGCTCTCCAGTTCATCGTCATCCTCCATCTGCTCGCGGCCCGCGCGATGCGTGGTAGCGATCGGTTAGTGCTTTCACCTGCTCATGCAGTCGGTGCAGATCCCGGCGGAACTCATCAGTCAGATCAGTCGGCTCCTTTACGCGCATGCCGGGGTAGCGCCGCCAGGTCGCCATCTGGTGGCGCTGGCCGTCTTCGTCCGTGACGGCCCGAGCGCCGAAGCACACCTGGACAAAGCTCCTGGCAATGTACAGGTGCACGCGCCCGGTTCCACGGTAGGTGACCTTCGGCCCCTCGCAGCCCCACACCATCTCCCATGCCCCGGACGCCCATTCCTCCTCCAGGAGGGAAAGAAGTCGCTGCAAGACGGGCTGAACGGCGTCCGCAGCTCGCCCAACCGTCCATTCCGGCCCGTAGGTCACGGGGTTTGGTTCGGCGAAATACGGCAGGTAGACATCCTGCAGCGCTTTGTTCGGCGCCCCCTTCGATTTGCCCCGCGGGGGCTTCTGCATGTTCCCTCTACTGTCGAAGCGGAACCCGGCATCGTAGAGGAGTGGGGCAACCGGCGACACGTCAAGCGGGAAGCCGTTCCAGTCATGGAGCACCAGTTCCATCCCCGGGGCCCCGACTGTCAGGACCATCGCCTCGATGCAGCGCCGCAGGGCCTCCTGCGAGAGGGTAACCGTCTGGTGACCGTTGTGAACCAGAACCTGCCCCGCCTGGAGCACGGTGCGGTGCTTCAGGTTCCCACGACGTGCCGTCCGAGGAAGGACCTCGCCACGCTCATCAATGATATCAAAACTGGACGCATACAGGTTGGCGGGCTCGCGAGTCGTGACGCAAAATGTCGGTTCGTCTACCAGATATCCCAACTCGTTGCCTTCGCTGCGCCGGGCCCGGCAGTCCCGCAACAGCTCGATGGCGTCCGGGAGGCCATACTGCTCACCGTGGTGATGCTCAATGAAATACCCGCGTGAAACCCGGCCGAGCAGCTCGAGGCGCTTCAGCTCCGGAAGAAGTTCACCCCAGGCAGGAGCTGTGGTCTCGGCGGAAAGCATGTCCCTCGTCACGATTCCCCATCGCCGAAGCACCTGATCGGCCCAGTTCCTGAGAGTGGTGTCTCGGGAGAGCTCATCGGGCGTACCCAGCAACCGCTCGGTCGCGGACCAACGTCCCAATCGCGCGTTCAGCTTCCGCCGCCCCATCTGCTTGATCACACGATCGGCCGACATCCGCCCATTGACGATTTTGCGGGGCGTACTGTCGAGGTCATAGCAGGCTGAAAGTGTCGACTGGAAGTGGGCGTGACGCAGGCATTCGTAGGTATCGCAGGTGACCTCTCCACACCAGGCGAGGTACCACACGGCACGAAGGACAGCATCCGCCCCCACGCCGGTGTCTGCCACCACGTCATCGAAGAATGCAGTGGGGTGGGTCGCGAAGTAGTCCCTCACCTTCAGGATCTCCTCCCTGATATCCTGGTCTGCTGCTTCCTCCGGATTGTACTGCCGCGTTCCTCCCGCACTCAACCAGGGGGCGTCCTGCCGTCGGCACAGAGCAACCTTGCCCCGGACGATCTTCCTGACCCCGAAACAACGCCAACTCGCCTCACCGGACGCCATCAAGCGCTCAAGCATCTGCGGGTTGTAGTCCACCACCCGGTTCGCCAGGACCTCTGACTCAAGTGCCCCGGTGACCGTCTCAATCCCCTGGAGCTGGTGGATCACGTCCCGGAGTCCGTCAATTCCCTCCAAACGGGTGTCCGGATGAACGTGCTGCCAACGCGTCATGAAGTCGACGACTTCGTAGGGGGCACACGCGGAGAGTTCCCGCTTGAGAAATCGCATAGTCAGGCGGTGGATGTCTTCAAGAACGGCGCGGTCCACAAACTGAGGCTGAGACTTCTCAACCGTGTAGACGCCCTTGGCCACGCTGCCTGACTCGACCAAACCGTCAAGGATGCGGTCGATCTCGGGGACTGGCCATCCCGTTCGGTTGGCAATCTCGTAGGGAGTCATCGGCCCGTGGCTTGCCAAGTATCTCGTCACCACGGCACACCTGGCTTCTGCACGCGGCATTCTGCGCAACAGGCGGGCGGCGATGACGTCGCTGGCCGCCTTGGGCTCGAAAGCCCATGGCGTAGCGTGAATGACAGGATTCAGGACCTGCAGTCGGCTGCGGCCATGATGGAATGCGTCGTGATACTGACGCCAGAGCTCGGAAGGGACCAGGCGAATGGCGTCTGCATCACAGTCCGGCAACTCAATCCCCACAACGCGCCCGTCTCGGCACAGCTCGGCCAGGAGGATACCGGCATCCCCCTCGGTTACAGCAACCACCGCTTCCAGGGCAGCTGGGATATCTCCAAGGCGTCGCAGGACCTGGGCCAACTCGTCAGCCGTCCGGGCGCGGCCCCGTTCTGAACGGCACTGGAGGCGGTTCTCAATCCGCTCTATTGCACGCTGGTCCAGGAGCTCAGCCATCTGTTCCCGGGTCAGGACCTGCTGCAGGACACGCCGGTGCAAATGCAACAGGTGCGCTCGCCTGTCACGCCCCATCTCGTAGCCGCCCTGGTACATATCCTTGACCAAGGCGGAGTGGGCGAATGGCGATGGTGACTCGACCCGCTGATGGCACACAGCAATCGTCCCCGCTTCGATCCGCTCAAGGACGCCGGCCAGCCCTTCCACATCAAACGTGCGTAGCTGAATCTCGCGCCGGACCTCTTCCAGGATCGGGTGCTCGCCATCAAGGGAAGCCGCGGCAAACAACTCCTCGGCCTGGAGGTTCTGCAGCCAGATGGGCACGTGTCGGCCCTGGCGCATCCGCTCAATCTGAAGCGCGCACGTGGCCGCCTCGCGAAACGTACTCCCGGCCCCAACAGCCCCTTGGGCGACCGTCTCCACCAAGGCGTCGAGAGCTCCCACTGTCACCAACCGAATCAGGGCCTCGGCATCCGGACGTCGTGCCGGCGGGGTCGTCGGAACAGGAAAGGTCATCAGGACATGGTCGTTGGTGGCCGCAGTTGTCCAGACTTGCCCTAACGTAGACTTAGCGGCTTCTCGAAGCACCAGCCCCCACGTCCGATTCGTCCGCTCACCAAACGGCGAGTGGATGATCACGTTCAGACGCCCAAGTTCATCCCGCCATGTTTCGACCAGCAGGTTCTCATGGTCAGGAACGACATCCACGGCCGCCTTCTGTTCACGGACGTAATCGGCCGCCGCCTTGGCCGCATTCGGCCCCATCATGTACTCACGTTCCAGCCAGTCAAGGAGCTCAGGATCGGCCAACCGCTGGGAGACCTCCCGCCTGAGCCTTCCCACCTGCTCACCAGCTTCGACGGTCCGCGGGGGAATCGGCCCCGTCCACCACGGTACGCTCGGCGTTGCGCCGGGAGCTTCTTTGACCAGAATCCGGTTCCGGTGGACTCCCATCACCCGCCACGGCGTGCTGCCCAACACGAAGATGTCTCCCGTGCGCAACTGGTCATCCGCGAACTCGGACTGAACCTTGCCCACGCGCTTCTTCGTCCCCTCGATGACCACCTCGTATTCGGATGTCTCACCGATCGTCCCCACGTTCATCGCGCTTATCAGCTTCGCCGCTCGAGCCGAAGTCAGGCGGTCCCCGGCGTGGTCCCACAGCACCAATGGACGAGGGCGTCGCGACATGCTCTGCAGGAGGTCGCCGGACAACATCCTGAGTACGCCCTCCAGACAGTCTCGTCGCAAGGCCCGGTAGGGATAGGACCGCCGAAGCAGCTGTAGCAGACCGTCGACCGTCCATTCGTGCGTCACGACAGCCCCGACGATCTGCTGGGCAAGCACGTCGATACAGCCGGTCGGGATGCTCACCGCATCGATCTCACCACGCACCATTGAGCGACAGATCGCCGCCGCCTCAAAGAGCTCGTCACGGTCGAAGACCAGAACACGTCCTTTGCTCGTGGCATGAAGGAGATGCCCGGCCCGACCAATACGCTGAAGCCCAGTCGCCACGGACTTTGGTGATTCGAGCTGGTACACGAGATCCACCGACCCAATGTCGATCCCCAACTCAAGCGATGTGGTGGCCACGAGTGCGTCCAGCTCACCGGACTTGAGCGCCTGCTCAGCCGCGAAGCGTCGTTCACGCGCCACGGAGCCATGATGCACGCCGATCCGGTGCGCACCTTCGTCCAGTTCGCGCAACCGCAGCACGGTGCGCTCCGCTTTGTACCGGCTGTTCCCGAAAACAAGGGTCGTCGTATGCGCATCAATTTCCTGCAGCAACAGATCGTAGGCGCTCGCCCAAAGCGCCGAGTGTCCCACTTCCACGAAATCGGCGAGGGGAGCCATGACACGCACATCGAGTTGCTTGCGCATCCCCGCGTCCACGATCGTGCATGGTCTGCGTTCACCTTCGTCATCGAAGCCCACCAGATACGCAGCGATCTCCGCAAGCGGGCGCAACGTGGCGGAGCAGCCAATACGCTGAGGCGGGATGGCCAACCCCTCGGCCAGGCGTTCGAGGCTCACAGCCAGATGCACGCCGCGCTTGTCTGAACACAACGCGTGGACCTCATCCACGATGACCGCCTCAACCTGAGCCAGATTCGGGCGCATCTGCTTGCTCTGCAGGAGAAGAAAGAGCGACTCGGGGGTTGTGATGAGGATGTGGGGGGGAGTGCGCACCATGCGGGCGCGTTCATTCTGGGACGTGTCGCCCGATCGAACCCCCACACGTATCTCCGGCAGCGTCCCACCACTCCTTTCCCGAATTTGGCGCAAAGGAACCAGGAGGTTCCGTTCGATGTCGTTTCCAAGCGCCTTCAGTGGAGTGATATACAGCACATGAACGGCATCGCTGAGTTCCCCGACAGCAGCCTTGCGGAACAGGCGATCGATCGCGCACATGAATGCCGACAGCGTTTTTCCCGACCCGGTCGGAGCCAGCAGCAACACGTTCTCCCCACGTGCGATCACCGGCCAAGCCGCCACCTGCGCCGGAGACGGCGCCTCAAACGTCCCCGTGAACCAGTCTTGGACCTCCGGGAGAAAATCCGCGAGAGGACCATCACGTGGGGAATTGGATGCCTCGTTGTTCACACGTCTGCTCATGTGAGAACCCGCTTACGTTGTGCGCGGCTCGGCTCCGTCAGAGCCGCGACTAACAGGAGCGGCCTTCTCCTGGCCGGAAGGCAAGACCGCCTACGTTGCGCGCTGCGCAGACTTGGACCACGCCAAGCAAACACTCGCTTCGGTGCTGTGATATACAACCGGATGGGAGTACTTTCCCCTATGCGATAGCCCGGAAACGCAGCCCCGTCGGCCAGGGAAGGAAGTCGAAACCGTGAAACTCGCACCGCACCGCATTGCCATGCTCACGTCGTTTCTCCTGAGCTCCGCTTGGGTAGCAGCAGAAACCCCTCTCGTCCGGGGCAGCACGCCCGTTGCCACAGTCGTTACGGCCGCAAAGCCGACCGCTGTTGCTGCCTACGCAGCGAAGGAACTCGTCGACCATGTCGAACGCGCCACAGGAGTACGTCTTCCCATCTGTCCGGAGACGTCGCCACAAGCCGTCACGGGGACGCGTGTCTACATAGGCCCATCCGATGCCGCGACAGCAGCTGGAGTTGTCGCAGGAAGAGACCCGGTCGAAGGCTGCGTCCTCAGAACGGTCGAAGACGCCCTGTTTGTCATCGGCGACGACGACGATACGGACCCACTCAAGATGTCGACTCGTGCCGGCACGCTGTGGGGCGTCTACGAACTGCTGGAAACAGAACTTGGCGTACGCTGGATCTGGCCGGGAGAAGCGGGGATCGTGGTCCCCAACGTCAAGTCAGTCGCCATCTCGCCACAGAATCGTGAGTTCTCACCCTGGCTGATCCGCCGCAACCTGCGTCCCGGGCTCGGCCTACGCGGCAATACGAGCAACGGCTTCACGCCTGAGGGACTGAAAGCCTATGCCAAATCGCAGAGCGCCTTTCTGCGCCGCCATCGCATGGGCAGCCCGCTGCCATTGCGCTACGGGCACGCCTTCAACCACTACTGGGAGCGCTACGGCGAGGAACACGCTGACTGGTTCCAGCTCCTCGACAGTGGCAAGCGCGGCCCCACGAGCACCCACGCTCGTTTCAGCATGTGCGTCTCCAACCCGGGACTGCACGAAGAGATTGTCCGCTTGTGGAGGAAACGCAAAGAGGCCGATCCGGACACGTTCGTCAACATCAATTGCTGTGAAAACGACATCCGCGGCCTGTGCTCCTGCGAGGGCTGCCTGGCCTGGGACGGCCCACAGCCGGAGACGATCTACCCGCGCTTCGGCCCCCGCGTCGTCTCCGACCGCTACGCAACCTTCTATCGCACGGTCCAGGAGATGGCCGCCCAAACCGACCCTGCAGCCAAGGTCATTGCCTACGCCTATGTCAACTACGCCCCGCCCCCCAGCCCGGACCTGAAGCTCAATGAGCACATCTTCATCGGCACTGTTCCCGACCTGTTCTTCCCTCGCCACCCCGAGGAACAGAAGTGGGTCCTCGAACAGTGGGATGGATGGGCCCGAACCGGAGCCCGGGTCTTCCTCCGTCCGAACTATTTCCTCGGTGGTTACTGCATGCCGCAGATCTTCGCCCACCAATTCGCCGATGAATTCCGCCACGAGGCGGCCAATGGCATGGTCTTCACCGACTTCGACTCCCTGACCGGGCAATGGTCGACCCAAGCCCCCAACCTCTACCTGCTGGCACGGCTGCACACACGCCCGGAAAAGACGGCCGACGAGCTCTTGGATGAACTCTATTCTGCCTTTGGTCCTGCGAAGGCAGCAGTCAAAGCCTACTTCGACTTCTGGGAGAACTACACAACCCAGAATATCGATCTCATGCGGGGCGTCAATTGGTCACGTTTCGCCGGCAAGACACACGTGCTCTTTCCCGACAGTGTTCTTGAGCAGGCCAAGATCCTCCTGACGAAAGCGGAGGAGGCAAGCCGCGGAGAACGTCGGAGCTACGAGCGGGTCCGTTTCCTGTCGACGGGGTTCAAGCATGCTCGTCTGGCAGCGAACACAGCCAGAATCATCGCCGAAGGATCGCCCCCCGCGGCCCACAAGGCCATAGGAAGACTTGTTGCCTTCCGGAACAAACACGAAGGCATCGGCTTTAGCAACCTGCGGTTCTGCTCGTTCCTCGAATCCCGCAGTTGGGCCGTGCCGGAAGGGTACAGTGGCGAACCGATTGAGGCTGTCAGCGCCGAGGTCGCTCCCCTCGATGGTCCTCCGACGATTCCGACCCGGGGACGCCACACGTTCGTTGCCCTGACCACTCTGGGAAACCCCATTCGCGCCCGCATCGCGTGCGGCAAAATCGGCCGCTCGGAAGCCCCGGTCGAGTGGGCCGTTTTCAACCCTTCCGACGAGCTCGTAGCGCGCGGGCAGGTTCCGGTCGGCGAGGCGCACACCGTGGGTGTGCCTGCCGTCGCCAACGGGCCGCACACGGTCACGCTTTCAACCGGACGAAGTGTTGGACACGTCACCATGCTCTCACCCCACGCCGCCCTGGTCGGGCGCCGGATGCGCCTGATACACGCGGGCGCCCCTCTCTTCTTCTGGGTTCCCAAAGGAACGAAGACGTTTATCGTCACGCTCGAGGTGCCCGGGCCTGGCGAGACCGCGAAGATGACGGTGTTTGACCCAGTCGGCACCCCCGCCGGAAACGTCATCGGTGTGGATAAGACGCCAAAGCCACTGAAGCTCAACGTGCCTGTCGGGCAGGATGGCAAAGCCTGGTCAGTCCACATCACGGAAGGCGGCCCCGGTGTCTTCGAGGACTACACCATCGGTCTTGATCCTGCCCTGCCTCCTTACTGGGCACACACCGCCGACCGCCTCCTCATCCCAGCCCGGTAGACCAAGCTGATGAACCAAACTGAACGCCTGCACGCCGTCTTCGATCGGACGCCGCTCGATCACCTGCCATGGGTGCCCGACCTGACCTACTGGCGCCGGGCCTGTGACACCAGAGGGGTCCTTCCTCCCGAGTATGGCGGCGGGCATGACGGGTACAGACGACTTCACGAAGCGTGCGACACATGCGCCTACTACGGGATCGGAGACACCTCCGCGTTCATCAAAGAGGAAGGCATCAAGCGCAGCTCTCACGAAGACGGTGACATGCTCATCGAACGCATTGAGTGCGATGGACACACACTTGAACAGCACTCGCGCTGGCTCCCTGAGAGCTGGTGCCGCGCCCGCACAAAGTACTATGTGGCTGATGTCAGCGACCTGGCTGTGGTGCGTGAGATCTTCCGTCGGCGCACCTACGCCCCCAACCCGAATGTCAACCAGCAAGCCGCTGCCTTCGAAGGTATTGGCGTCCCCATAACAGCCATGCCGCGCTCACCATTCCCAGCACTCTTCGCCGACTGGATCGGAGTCGAGGCGACCGTCTACATGGTCATCGATGAACCCGATGAAATCGAGCAGACACTCCGGGTCATCGATCAGACCAACGATGGCTTCTTCACGTTCCTCCCCAACAGCAACGCCCGGATCTGCCACTTCTGCGACAACCTCACGGCCGATACCATGGGGGGCTTTTGGGACCTCTACTGCGCCGAGTACTACGCCCGACGAGTGGCCCAGATCCACGCCGCCGGGAAAGCCTGTGTCACTCATCTGGATGGCGCCACCCGTGGACTCATCCCGAAGCTTGTCGCCTCCGGCCTCGACGGAATCGAGTCCCTCACCCCCAAACCCGTCGGCGACATCACCATGGACGAGATGGTGACCCTCATGGGCGATTCCGACACCGTCTTCTGGGGCGGACTCCCCGGTGCGATGTTTGCGCCGCCGTTCGAATGGCGCGATCTCCGCACCATGATCGACGGCCTCTTTCGGCTCCACCGCAACGGCCAACGCGTGGTCATCGCCTCCGCTGACCAGGTCCCCCCACACGCATCCCTCGACACCATCAAACAAGTCACCAAGTACGTGGAGGAACTCGGGGTGTAGGTTCAGACGTTCCCTGTGGGGGCGGGCGTTAAGATAAGCAGGAAGAGCGGCACTCCGCTGCTCTACGTGCCTTACTACAAACGCCGCTATGCTGGCACCTAATCTGTTCGTAGTTAGCGACGTAGGCCTTGCCGGAGTCGCGTTCGTCCGGTGTGAACACCGGACTTCTCAGCCCCTATCTGAGTGCCATCCCCTGCCAACCCGCACTTCCACCCACCGGACATCACGCCGGCCCGCGCTTCCGCCTGGCTTTGAAGTCCCGGAAAATCGACTGCGTCGTGTCACCATCACCCGTGGGGAAAAGGAGCTCGACCCCGATGGTCTCCTCAATGCAGATGAGATCGTCGACGAAGCTGTCTCCGATGTAAATCCACCCGACGGTGAAATCCACTGCCTTCTCTTCGAAATCGAAGCGGAATCCCTCGGTTTCCTTCTCTGCGCGGAACGCGGGAACAGCCTCCGCCTGCTGCCAGAACTCAAGTAACTTCTCGGGGTGGTAGCGGGAGTAGCCCATCGCCGGGTAGTCCCCCAAGCGCTGCTCGTTCGCTTCCAGGAGCCAGTAGAAGCGAATGGGGAAAAGGCGATCCGCCTCACGGTCACGGCAACAGCGCTCAGCGAACGTCAGTTCCCGGGTCAGACAGCCGGGAACGGGGATCGGACAGATCGGCAGGAGGTCCTCACGGAAATGCCCGTATGCTCCCGCGCTCAACGCGCCACACGCGGCTTCAAGCCATCGACTCATAGTGCTTCACCCTCCGCAGTTGGACGGTTGCCAAGGCAGGAGACGCCGCCCCACATGAACGGCCTACTCCACCAGAAGCGGGCGGAAGTGCACAATCGAGTTCCACTTGTTGATGGTGTTGCCGAATCCGTGGACCCGTATGTGCCGAGCCTCGTGCGGGGCGAACGTGTACTGTTCCATCTCGGCGGACGCCCCGGAACTGTCCCCGTCAAAGACCCTCTTCCAAGTCGTGCCATCGGAGCTCGTCTCGACAGCGAACCTGGCTTTGCGCCGCGCCCCCTGGTGCCAGGTGATACCCACGCCCGAAACTCGGCTTGGCTGGGTGAGAACGAGATCGAACAGAGCTCCGTCCCCCTCAACAGCCCAATAGGCTGTCCGACCCGGAATGTCGGCAAGCATGGTGTGCAGCTCCCCGGGGGTACAATCCCGCGCGGCCTCAATCCAGAGAATGCCATCCCGGTTGGGGATCTGGATCGCCGCCAACTCGACGCAGCTGTCCCCCTCTCCTCGAGCTGCGGAGCGCCCCGCCAGAGGCGCCACTATCTCCTCGGGAAGGAACCAGGCGTTCCCCTCCCTGGCCGCCGGAACGGGCACCCGGAAGGTCAGTCCATCGAGCTCAAACGTCTTGTCACCCGGCCTGAAAGCAGCCTGCTTATCCCTGACATTCACTTTGAGTGTCCCATCGGCTGCGGCCACCGTCAGTCCGAGGGCCTCCAGCAAACCGGTCACCGGCAGCAGCGGCTTGTCCCTGGCCGGCCCCGTCATGCGCGCCTCCAGGAGCTTGCCATCGAGGAAAATGCAGTCCCGAACGGCTTCGGACAGAGCCGGGACCAGATCTGAAGGAGGGGTAAAGGCCGGAGCACCGGCGATTGCCTCCGGAGCCGCGGTGTACGTCCCCGCCGGCAGGACCAGGAATGCCGTGTTGCGTTTGGGCTCAACGCGAACATTGAAACGAACGGTCTCATCCCGACCACGCACACTCCAGGGCCCCGGAGCAAGTCCCGCAAGAAGCAGTTGCCGTGTTCCAGCGCCCTTGATATCAACCTGAATCTCCTGTTGGAGCAGGCCATCGCCCTTGCCGAGCACAACCGTCCGGTCAGCCAGGGCGACAACGAACGCTTCGGGAAGCTCTACGAGCTCGATGGGCAGCTCGGGGGCACCGCTCTCCGCCATCGTCATCACCGTCAGGAACACGTCATTAGCCTGTGCCGCAGACGGGGAAAACATGACCCGATGACCATCTGCTTCCGGTCGGTCAGCCTTCGGCGGAGTGAAGAACTTCCCGAACACGCTGTTCGCCTCTTTTCCGCTCAGTATCTCCACCGTCCGCTCGGACGCCTTGGGACGCAGCATGCGAACATCGACTCGACCCCCCATCCCCAGATCAGTATTGCGGAGAACCACACCCTCTTCCCTCTGCACTGGCAGATCGAGCGTGTTGACTTGCCAGTATTTCCGGAACTCCGCTTTGGCGCTGGTCACATTGTCGAGAACAATCAGGGCCGCGGGGGTCTGAGCATCATCAAGATTCAGGAAGCAGAACGTCCGCGTAAAGGCCTTGATCTTCTTACTATAGGCCGACTTCAAATCGACAGAGAAAACGCTGTAGAACGGACGCTGCCGGGATGGCCCGAAATCGGCCGACACCTTGGTGCCGTTGGCGAACAGCGGGTTGGCTTGAGTCTGCTTCGCCGTCCTTGGGCAGGACCGCACGAAACGCGTCCCCCCGTCGTTCGAGGCGTTTCGGCCGAACGTCTCCTCCGGATCGACCACCAGCATCATGCTGTGAGAGATCGAACGTTTGCAGAAGTTGTAGTCGTAGGGCGTGCCATAGAAGTGATACTGCCCCAGGTCTGCCGCCTGAAGACCACGGTAGTAGATCTGAAAACTGCCGGCATCAGAGTGTTGGTGGTTGCCAAAGTGGTACCCTCCGCCTTTCATCTCCACCACCACATCAGACAGGTTTCGCCCCATGTTCCAACCCGTTCGGGCAACCATCGATCCCAGCACCGGACCGAAATCAAGAGTCAACGGCAAGGACTCGAACCCCTTCGCCGCCTTCAGATCGGGGTCGTTCAGCAGCAGCACCAGAATCGGGTCGCCTTTCAGGCCGCCCTGACGCTCGAAATCGCCCTTGATGACGGGGTCGTCCACATAGGCTGCACACAGCAGCGCAGTCGTTCCCAGGCTCGCCCGCCGGCCGCTGGCGAAGCCATCTCCGTCCCGAAGCGTCTCCCCGTTTGGCAAACGCATGTAGAACCAAAACTGGCAGACATCGGCGATGTTGTCGTCAAATACGCGCTTGCCTGTCATGCGCTGAAAGAGCGTGGCCGCATGCATATCCCAGCCGAAACGATACGGGCCGTAACTGACCCCCTGATTGTGGCGAGGCGACTGGTACTCGAACGCCCGCATTGGGACAAGCTCCTCCAGGATGCGGTAGGCGCAGTAGCGGTAAGGCACCGGGTCTTCGTCGTAGATGGCAATGGCCATGCAGAGCAAGTCTCGGTTGACCTGGGCTTCATTGCCGTGGCCATTGACGATCATCTGCCTGAACGGTGGCCAACCGATCTCCATGTCATCGGCCAGGCGCATCAGGTCCGTCCGGATGCTCTCTCGGTCTTCAGGTGACATGAGGTCGTAGCACCAATCGTAGACCCGGGCGGCCGCATAAATGGCCCGCCCGATCTCCCGTGTGATGTCGAGGAGATTGCCGAACTCCACCGCCGCCAGATAGTCGCGAGTGAGGGCCACGGCCTCCCGCCCCAGAGTCTCATCGCCCTGCATCAGGTAGACGAACGCCTTGGCAACAGCGGCTCGCTCCAGACTGCGGTCTTCACCGGCCTCTGTGCCCGGCTTGGGCTTGAAAACAAACGGCTTGGCTGCCCTCTCCTGCACGACCTTCCAGAGTGGTGCATTCTCGCCCTTCACCAAATTCGCCTTAACACCCGGCAAGGACTCCTCGTTCACCCAGATGCGAGGACGACTTGCCGGCGGAACAACGGCAGGCTGATACGCGGCCGCAGCCGCAGCGACCTTTGGCGGGACGTAGGGTCTGACCTCGACGTAGTCCAGGCGCACCCCCTCAGGCAACCAGACCCGGATCTCCTGAGTGCGGCCATCCAGGTCAAACTTCCCCGTGGTCTGTCTGCAGCTCTCCGATCGGCTCCACGGGACGAAAATGACGCGCTTGGTGGGGCGGGAAGCGCCGACAGCAATCATCAGGCGCATCGACTCATGCTTGCTTCGAGCCTTGCGCATCGTCTCCGCACCCGCTGCATCGGTCGCGGCATGCGTGCGGATGAGGTAGCGTCCGGCCTTGGCCGCCTGCACCCGGAAGGTCAGGTCCGCCGCGGTGTCAGCGGCGCCCACATTGCTTGACGCCCCGGCAGTGAGTGAGACGCCCTGCTTCGACTTGAAGGAGCCCTGCTCGACCACCTCGGCACGGCCGGGAGCAAGAGTCGCCGCCTCCGCCTGTATTACGGTCGCGCCTTTGATGGGCACGGGCGTGGACGCTGGAACAGCACCGACGGCCGCAGCCGTCAGCAACTGACAGGAGATCGCTCTGAAAAGTGGAGGTGTCATGCCTACGAGCATGCCCGGGAACGGCATCAAAGTCAAGGTTGACCGGGCGTTTTTCACCGAGCTATCGCGAGGGCCGCTGTCCGGCCGAGCCGCGCACAACGTAAGCGGTCTTCCTCTGCCCAAACCGGCCGCGGCATGGGAGCGCACAATGTGGGAGGCGGTGCCACCCGGCGACTCTTTGCCCAACGCAAAGTCCCGAGAAGCTCAATCGGTCGCGGCATGGCAGCCCCTCCCACGTTTGGGAAACGCCTCCTGCTCAATGTGGGAGGCGGTGCCACCCGGCGACTCTTTGCCCAACGCAATACACCACGACAGACGATGGTATCACAGCCTCCGTCTACGTGGTCACCTGATCTTCGCGCCCCCAGTATGGGGGAGGATGCAGAGCGAGTCCCTGAGCGACCTGCCGTTTCGGCAGGACTGCAAAGCCCTGGCCTTGCAGGGCGAGGGGGAGCCGTCGGTCCCCCAGCGGGGCCTGGGGAAGAGCCCCGGTTCTTCCACCGCAACGAGCTACAGCGTAGCTTGACGCGAATGCGCAAGTCGCGGCTCGGCCAGACAGAGCCGCCCAGCTCAGTGTCCTGACGAAATCCCCTCTCCAGCCAACGCCTCGAACACCTCCCTCAGGACGTCCTCCCGATGGAGGTTCCCCAAGTGCCCACCCGAGGGATTAAGCTGCAGCCTGTTTCCGAGCTTCTGTCTGAGCCAGGCCACATGTTCCGGAGCCAGAATGAAGTCATCGCGATTGGTGACAACCTGCACATGGGGCTTCCTCAGCACGCGTTCGACAGCCCGGAGTCCGGTGTCCTCGGCCCACTCGCTGGTGGGTCTGTCATCGGTCCGCACCGCGGGCAGCAGACGATCGCGTATGTAGGCGCGGAATGAGAGCGAGTTCCAGACCAGCAACGGGTCCTTGTGCTCCCCCGGCGACGGAGGCCGCCCTTCACAGGCCGTGACCGCCGTCCAGGCCGTGTGTCGGCTCTTCAGGCCCACGATCAACTCGCTCTCCTCGCGTGTGAACGGGAACCCTCGTCGCTGTACCGTGGTGTCAGTCAACACCGCATGAAGACGCAGCGCCAGCTCCTCGAGCCGCTCCTGGCGGTCCGTTCGCTCCCAGGCCGACGGCTCTTTGAAATACCTGTCGAACGCACCTGCCGAGTAAAGCAGATCCACAGGCGGATTCACGGCGACGCAACTGTCAAAGGCCAATCCCTCAGACTCGTCTGCTGCGATGTGGAGTGCTGCCAAGCCGCCCAACGAATAGCCCAGGAGATGCTGAGAAACAGGCAGGGCAGGCAGCCGTCCACGCGCCGCCTGGATCACCGCACGCAGGTCTTGCGCATCTGAGGGAGTGTAACCGGGGTAGCGCGCTGACAGTCCCGTCCGGATGAACTCGGGATGAAATGGGTTACTCACCGCGATCACCGTGTGCCCGCGCCTGTAGGCCTCTTCCGCGAGAACAAGACAGAGCGAATCGGTGCGGTGCGCCCCGATCCCCGGGATGATGACCACAAGCGACGCCCCCGGCCGGTTGGCCCACAGCGAGTACGGGACCTTGCGGCCAGTGCGAGGCGAAAAAGCGTGCTGGGTCACAGCATGCACGCCGAACGCCGGATCCCGGGGGTGAGCGGCCAGAACCGCCAAAGATGGCTCCGAATCCGCAGTGATCCACGCGCTCGCAGGGACCACATAGTTGCGTACTGCGGCTTCGCGTTCGACAGCCCACAGGGCACGAAGCGGGAGGTAGAGGTCCGCCTGACTGTCCCGCAAGCGCCGGTAAGCATCAGCCCGACCCGCGAACGTGTTGAAGCCGAAAAAGGCGTTGAGGCCCGGAACATAGGTCGTGGGGTTGAGCAAGTAGTCTCCGACCCGGCCGACCAAGTCTCGAGCGCTACTCGGTCCCAGGACCGGCACGAACAGGTAACATCCCGGCCCCACACCATGAGCACCGAAGGCCTGCCCGATGTCTTCTCGGTAGCTGCTCATCCCCTTGGCGCCCGCAACGTCCCGTAGCCCCAGCATGCCAACGGTCGTGTTGACACCGAAATGCGTCAGCTCACGCCCGGTGTCCCTCAATCGCCCCTGCAGGAGCAGGCCGACGGCACGGACGGGAACCGACCAGTTGTAGCCCACGTTGCCGACGCTCTCGCGAACAACCAGCGGCAAGACAAAGCACCACCCTCTAGCCAAAGGCAGTCCCACATAGTCCACCAACGGCTCTGTGATCGCCAGACTGCCCCGATTCAGGGGCCGCAATGGATCGGGGACCATCGGCTGCAGCAGCATCCCGCTGTCATCTCCGGAGTGACGGTCAAGCTCCGCGACATCGAACAGCGCCACGTTTCGTTGGAAGGTGGGACCGGAAGAAGCGCGTCCTCCCGCGCTGTCGTCAGCAGCGCGGCAGTACACACCAAGGGCCATGAAGACAAACAACAGTCGCATTGAAGACCTCGCCAAACAGATGCTCACGATCGCCCCCGGCGACCTACAGAAAAGCGCCAATATGCTCTCCATACCGATGGATGCAATGCCTCTTCGGAGAGCCCCCACCGTGCCGGCCAGACCGAAATCGACTCTGGTCTCCTGCCCCCTGACCCCGGAATGGCGTTCACTTGAGCCGTGAGACGACCCCCACGGCCTCGTGTGGGTGGGGTCGCAGGGCCACGTGTCACGGCTTCTCGGCCCTTAACTCAACGCCATGCCTCCGTGCCCCGTCACAGATCAGCACGATCGACACAATCCAGAAGGTCCAGCGGGGCCCCGGCGTCGCAAGGGCGATCATCCGGCGACTTGGCCAAACAGGCCTGGAGAACACGCTCCAAATCCACCGGAATCGCGTGCGGACCGGAGTCTGAAAGCAGGGGTGGGGCGTCATTCACATGGGCCATCATGACCTGGAAGTGCGAATCACCCAATCCCAGCCCCAACCAGCATGGCAACGCCCCGGGCGGCCTCCTCAGGCTCGTTGCGGATCTCGCAGGGACGGCTAAAGAGGCCCTCGATGGTTTGGCGTACGACCGCGTTCCGGGTCACTCCATTGCCACTGGCCACAACCCGGCGAATGTCCGCGCCGATCACGCCCTCGGGTACCTGCTCAGCCAGTTCTCGGACCATCCCTTCGCTGACCGAGCGAACCAGGTTCCCAGGTGTCCAGTTGCTCAGCCCAATGCCCTGGATTGTCCCGCGAAGAGAGGGATCGCTCCGTGTGCCGGCAAAGCGCGTGTCCACCTGCAGCCCATCAGCCCCGGGCTCGCCCGAGGCCGCCAGAGCATTCATGCGCTCGTAAATGGCGGATTTCGGCAACTGCTCACCGGTGATCTCGAACACGGCCTCCCGGAAGAACCGCATGAGATGGGCGTAGGCGTCGCCACCGCACAGGCTGACCCCAACCAGAATGTGGCCGCGCGTTGGCATGGGACGGGTCTCGAGCTCCTCGTGCACTGTGAACTCCGCAACCGGCATCGAGATCTGTCCACCGGTCCCCAGGTTAAGAACAACGGCATCGCCGTCAAGTCCCGCGGCCCCGATCACGCTGGCCTGATTGTCGCCGATTGGCGTGTGAACGACCACGTGCTCTTCGAGCCCCAGTCGGGCAGCCGCCTCTGCCGTCAACGGACCGAGGGGCGCCCCACCATCGTGAATCTCCGGCAGGACGGACGGCGAGATCTCCAGCCCCTTGAGTGCTTCCGGATGCCAGGAACGACTGTGGATGTTGAGAATCCCCCAACTGGCGGCATGCGTCGAGTCTGTAGCGCGGACTCCGCAAAGCGAGAAGGCCAGGTAGTCAGCGATCGTGAGCGCAGTGCACGGTTCGGCCAAACAGCCCTGCCGGCTCAGCCAGGACAAGGTCACGCCGCCATAGCCTGCGGCCAGAGCGCATCCCGTGTCTGACGCCCAGAGACCGGGATTGCCTGCGTCTCCCGGGGAAGGGATCGCGGCCACCGGCAGGCGTTGATCTCGCCAAGTGATCAGGTTGGTGATTGTCCCCCCTGCGGTGTCGATCAGCGCGAGCCCATGCATCTGCCCGGTCAATGCAATGGCGGAAACGCCGGATCGGTCGACAGCGGGGTCGGAAAGCAACCCGGCAAGCAACTCGAAAGCCCCGTCGCGAACCACGGGTGGATCCTGCTCGTGGCGGTTCCCCGGCAGGCCATCAATCCCTGCGTCGTTCGGCCTCGTACGGACCGCCAGAACACGGTCAGCCACGGGCTCGTAAGCCAAAGCCGAAAGCGACGTCGTACCGATATCCAGGGCCAAAACAATGCTCATCTGTCGCCTCGTTCCGAATGCATGATCGACTCTAAGGCAGTATTTTACCGGCTCACGCGGCGCGTGTCAGCCCGGGGGCTGGAAAGAGTCCCAGGCACGCACCATCTGAATCCGCTCCGCAAAGAGGCAGAGGTACCCGTTGAGCCCTTTTGAAGCCCTGATGATTATCTGTTTCGGTGCAGCCTGGCCGCTGTCGATCTTCAAGTCGATCCACAGCCGGAGCACGCGCGGCAAGAGTGTGTTGTTTCTGTACGTGGTATTCATCGGCTACGTGTCCGGCTGCATCCACAAGTTCAAGTACAACATGGATCCCATCATCTGGCTGTATGTTCTGAACGCCACGATGGTCGCGATTGACGCCGCTATGTTTCACCGCAACCGACGACTCGAACGGGCCCTGTTAGCGAAAGCTGCGGTGGAAGAAAATCCGCCATATTAGTGTCTGTGTCATCCAATGCCTGCGTGGTGCCCTTCAGGTAGGCGAGCAAGGAGAGCGGCAGATGTCCTCCACGACCAAGGCCAAGCATTTCCCTCACCCACAAGCGCCTCTTTGGCTAGCCGTGGCTCTCCTGATGACCAGCATGGTGGTGCCCCTGCCGGCCCAGTCGCAGGATGACCCATTGCGGACGCACGGACTTTCGGTGATCCCGACTCCGCGAGACGTTCGGATCCATGGCCCGCAACCGTGCCGTATCTCTCTGCCCCTCTCCGTGGCCGGAACGTCGCCGTTGGCCGACGGAGTCCGGACCGTCCTGACAGAGCGACTGGGAGGCGAGGCGGCTCCGGGCAAAGAGGTGCTGAACGTCACAGCCCCGAGAGATCCGGACGACGACGTCTGGAACCATAGGCAGAGCTACCTGCTGACCGTTGCCCCGGCTGGGATCACCATCGAAGCCAAGACCCCTCGCGCCGCCTACTACGCCGCCCAGACGTTGGCCCAACTCATCGAGGGCCGACGAACACTCCCGGCTCTGACCATCCGCGACTGGCCGGCCATCCCGAAACGTCTGGTCATGATCGCCACCGACCAAGGCGGCTTCCAAATCATTGATATCGACTACTGGAAACGCTTTATCCGCGAGCTGTCCGCCCTCAAGATGAACGCCATCATGCCCTACTTCGATGCCGGCACATTCAAGTACCGCAAGCACCCCTATCTCGGCACCAAGGGTGACGACGGCTTCACGGTCGAGAAAGCCAAACTCCTGAGTGACTATGCGGCGGAGCACTTTGTCGAGCTGGTGCCGCAACAGAACTCTCTCGGACATTTGGGCGGGGCGCTCGGACACAAAGAGCTCCAGCATCTGCGCGATGGGGGAGGCACGATCAACATGGTCCTCCCCGAGACACTCACTGTCCTTGGAGAGCTCTATGACGATCTCGTCGAGGGCTTTCCGTACGCGTCTGCCATCCATGTCGGCGGGGACGAGTTCGGTCACGGCTTCGGGCATCACCCGGCTGTTGCCGCGAAGATCGCGGAAATCGGCGGACCAGCCGTCTATGCGCAGTTCATGATGAAGCTCTATGCAATGCTCCGGCAACGCGATCGCGGTATGATGATCTGGTGGCATGAACAGGGCTTTACCATCAAAGCCAAGGATCAGCTGGCAAAGGACATTGCCATCTTCGATTGGCACTACGGTCCCCAGAAGGACTACCCTTCACTCGACCGCCTGAAGAAAGCCGGTTTCACCCAACCTTGGGCAACCCCTGCAGTGACGCGTTTCTACAACGGCACGGACGACTGGAAAAACACCTTTACCAACATCGGCGGCTTCGCTCGAGCCGGCGCCAAGCGCGAAGTACCCGGCATGTGCACGTGCACGTGGGTCCACGGCATGTGGGGTGGACGCAACATGTTCGAGCTCAACCTGTACGGTTTAGTCTACGCAGCCGAGAGCGGCTGGAACCCGGAGCGCGGGATCACGACGGAGGAATTCACACAGCACTATGCGGCCCATTGGTTCGGGATCCGTGACAAGGAAGCAGGCAAGCTGATCCTTCAGGCCGTGCACACCCCCTACGGTGCCCCGAAGGAACAGGGATTCTGGAGAAACAACCGCGCCTTGGAGCCCATCTGTGGATCCCCACTGAACGCGACCGCGGAACTCGACAGCAACTCCGCAGCCAAGGCCGAGGAAGCGAGAACGCTCCTCGCCCACTGCACGAGAGCGGACACAGCACTGGCAGCTCTTCGCGCGACAGCCACACGTAACCACGTCACCCTCGACTTTCTGGCCCATGATGTCCGCATCCATCGCCTGGCCGCCAACCGCGTGCTCACCGGCCTGGAGCTCAGTCGCTGGTGCGAAGGCCTGCGCCCCAAAGGCTCCGGGATTGCCCGAAACGTACTCACCGCGGACTTCGCAACACCCTCCCCGGTCGCGCCCACAGCCAAGGTGGGGCGCGGTGCGAAGATCGCTGATGGCGTCCTGGTCACGGCCCCCTTGGCCCCCTGGGAACGCGATGGACTCACCGTCGGGCCAATCCCACTGCCGGACGCCGGCCTGCAGATCGAGTACGACGTGCAGCCAAAACGCCTGAGCAAGCAATTCCAGCAGTTCGCTTCCCGGACCCCGTCGACGCATCATTACATGGTCTTCATCAGCACGGATCGCCGCTTCAATGTCTACGCCCGCCACGGCGGCAAGTGGACCAAACAGGGCACGGTCGGATCGCGCTGCAAACTCGATACCTGGTATCACTGCCGAGCCCGGATCAAGCACGATGGGTTCTCGTTCACGGCCGTCGAACGCGAAACAGGCAAGATGGTGTGTCGTTCGGGGTTGCTCCCCCTGGATGACCCGGGGCCTGCCATCACATTCGGCCTTGTGGACAACCACGATGGCCCGGCAGGTGACGCCGCCACGGCATGGGACAACCTGTCAATCGGCGAACTCGAGCCCATCCCTGACATCGCGGGCACGCCTCCGCCAGGGCTGATCGGCCGCCTCGAAGCCCTGGTCGCCGAGCACAGAGCGATCGAAGCCACGTTCGAACGATCCATTCGCGAAGCGGGCGGGGGCTCACCCGAAGCAGGGGGCCTGGGCAAAGGCGGGGTCAACTTCCGCAGTCGGCAGGGCCGGGAGGATCTGGAGAAGGCAATCGCGGATCTCAAAGCCGGACGCCTGCCGCGCAGCTTCGCGGAGTAGCCCGGTCAACGCTATGGTCACTGGCCGATGTTCAGGAAGTCCAGTGAACCAACATGTTGAACTCATTTCATAGTGATCTGCATTGCGAAAGCCCGACATGCTCCTTTGGCGGATTTCTTCTCTGCGGTGCTCGTGTGATCGCCGGGGGGCAACTGGTGCACCAGGACAATCCTGCCTTGATCATCCAGACTGACGTGCCGCACGCGCAGCCGCAGCGGGCCATCTGGTTTGCCTCAAGGAGAGCATCGACGCCGTGAGCATGATTGGGAAACTCACGCCCGAGGAAATCTATCGGGAGTGCGCCCAGGAAATGAGCGATGCCGGGCCCGGTGGCTACATCCTGTCCACCGAGCAGATCACCCGGAAAACGCCCCGCGAATATGTGCGTGCCATGGTCCAGGCAAGAGACGACTTTGATGGCTGACCCGTTCGAAACTGCTGTGGGAAGTAAGATGTGTAGGGGAACAGCAACACACGCGGTTGTATCTGGTTCCCTGGAGGGCAAGAGTCTCTCGAGAATGCAGAGCGAGGCCCCGAGCGACCTGCCTATTCGGCAGGACTGCAAAGCGGCAGAGCCGCGTCGGGCCGTGGTACTCCCAACGGCCCGCATCCCGGCGGACCCCGGGTAAATGGAAGGAATATGCAGTGCCCGACTCGACAAGGAACTGTATGCGCATCGCGATGGCGTGCCTGACCGCGTTGTCCGCTAGGCTCAGCGGGCAGACACGAGCCCCACTGCCCCTGGCCAGTGACGCAAAAACGCCCTATGTGATCGTCATCGGGAAGCAGGCGTGCGCCGCGGAAGAGCACGCGGCAAAGGAACTGGCGTATTTCCTGGAAGAGATGACTGACGTGGAGTTCCCGATCAGGCGAGATGATGCGGCCACCTCGAATCATGAGATCGTTTTGGGTCGAACCAGTCGGCTGAGTCTCCAGACGATTGCCCCGGAGCTTCAGCCCGAAGTCAACGAGGGCTTTGCCATTCTTCGGGAAGATGCCAGGCTGTTCATTCTGGGGAGAATCCCGCGCGCGACGCTATACGGCGTGTACGACTTCCTCGAGGTGGAGCTTGGCGTCAGGTTCCTGGCCCCCGAAGTCAATCATGTCCCACGCCGCACCACACTCGAGTGCGATGTGACCTCGCGCAAGTACGATCCACCGCTGGAGTACCGGAACATCTACTCCAACCCCGAATGGGCAGTACGAAACCGGCTCAACGCCACGTGGGGCTGGTGTCCCATGCGGGTGATGTTGGGCGGGTGCGAGTACATCGGGAGAAGCAACCATACGCTGCCGGTGCTGCTCCCGCATGACGAGCACTTCGATCAGCACCCAGAGTACTTCGCGTTCGTTGACGGCAAGCGGCGGAAGACAACAGTCCCGTCGGGCGCTCATCGGGCGCATCCGTGCCTGACGAACCCGGGCGTGTTGCGCATCGTCGTCGAGAACGTTCGCAAGACGATCGAGGATTACAGGAAACACCCCGGCATGTACAACCCCTACAGCCAGCTCGTCGTGCCAGTCGAGTACGATGACCACGACCAGGTCTGCCAATGTGCAGAGTGCCGGGCGGTCAACCGAGAAGAGGGAACCGATGGAGGAACGCTGTTTCGCTTCCTCAACACGGTTGCGGAAGCCATTGAGAAGGACTACCCCAATGTCTCGATCGGCGCCCTGGCCTATCAGGCTACGGAGACCCCACCGAAGAAGACTCGACTGCGAAAGAACGTGATCATCCGCTTTGCCCCGATCACGTCCGATTTCGCCCGGGCCTTTGACGATCCGAGAAGCGAGCGCAACCGCGCCAGCTATCGCAACCTGGTCGCATGGTCGGAGGCCACCGACAGATTCCATGCGTGGTATTACATCACAAACTTCAGCCCCTTTATGGTCCCCTTTCCGGACCTGCGGGGGCTTGCGGCCAACTTCCGCCTGCTGCATCAACACGGGATGCGAGGACTGTTCACCGAAAGCTCCTACTCGCCGGGACCGTCTCTGAGACAGCTCCGGCACTACCTTGTGGCGAAGCTCATGTGGCGGCCGGACACTGACGCCCGTGAGACTATTGAGGAATTCTGCCGGCTCTACTACGGCAAGGGCGGCAACACCGTCCTCGAGTATGTCGATTCCTTGCACGACTACCATTTTGCCGAGGTGGATCCGGAGGGCAAGAATCCCCTCACATGTAGGGGTGCCCCTCCATACCGGCATGCCTATGATGATGACTTCATCGCCGAGGCCGACGCCACCTTGGACCGAGCTGAAGCCGAAGCTGAGACCGCGCCCGAGAAACAACGCGTGGCCGTGGCCCGATTGTCCATCTGGTATCTGATGTTGACCAAGGAGATGGAACGCAAGGGTAGCGTCCTTTCGTTACCCATCGAATGGGCCTTTAGACTCGATCCGAAGGATGTGGGCCTCAAGGAAGGCTGGGAAAGGCAGACGGACTTCTCGGATTGGGATCGTGTTCGCACCGACGACTTCTGGACCAAACAGGGCCACGATTATCACGGCGCGGCCTGGTATGCGACGTCGTTCGATCTACCGGCCCCGGTCGCAGCCGGTTCACTTTCGCTCTATTTCGGGGCAGTCGATGGGCTCTGTGACGCCTTTATCGACGGGGACAAGATCGGGGAGCAGAAGGAATCGCCTGGCGTCATGTGGAACCAGGGCTTCTACCTGCCCATCAAGAACGCGATCGGGCCGGAGAAGCACCGGTTGGTGGTCCGGGTTGAGAAGGAGACTCACGCGGCGGGCATCTGGAAACCGGTGTCCTTTGTGGATCTGTCGCAACCCGTCTCGGAGGGGATCCGAATCGCGGGCACACGTTTCATCGAGGTCAGCCAGAAGGCCGGAGTTACCCGGATCTCCGGAGGACCCGACCCAGCGAAAGCTGTCAAGAATCTCTACGCCCGCATTCGGTCCCTGCTGGAACGCAAGCCCTACCGCCCAGAGAACCCCACGGACGGCGCCATCCGCAAGCCGGCCGCCACGTTGAGCAACCCCCACGAGACGTACTCTGTGGTCAAAGATGAGACTGCCGAGCATGGCTCTTGCCTAGTGCAGACAGCGGATCGGCAATGGACCTTCGGGCAGTCCATACGCTGGAACATCACGCCTCACCTCAAGGAAGCCCGGAAACATGCCCGGCAGTACCGGCTGAGGATAAGGATCAAGATCGATAAGCAAGGCGACGACGGCAACGCATTTCGTTTTGGGTACTCCTACACCAACCTCCACACTTGGGCTGGCGGCCCATGCGCCGCCGTCACCGTGAAAGCCCGCGATGTGAAGGACGGGGAGTGGCAGTGGTATGAACTCACGGCGCCTTTGGAACTGAAAGAAGGCGTCCGATGCCAAGACGCTTTCGTTTGGCCGCGGAACAACCCCGAGAACGTGTCCGCCGTGTACGTCGATTCATTTGAACTGGTTCGTGTGGCACCGTAACGGTTAACTCACTGGCGGAGGTGAAACGGCAGCGTAACACCAGAGCAGTTGGGAGAACAGTTGGGTGCCGTTCCCACAGTACCTCCAGCACTCAAGCAACTTACATGCGCGTGGGGGTCCTAGTTTGCAGTTAACTTCACGATGTGATAGCAGAACCGCGCTTTAACCCATCCTCCTGCCAAGCTATTGGAGGTAACTTCCTTTAAAAAGCGTTTTGGACGCCACCTTCGCAGTTTAACCGCTATTCGCTATCCTTGATACAATGCTAGTCCTTTATTATCAAGGCATTCTGTGGGAACGGCACCCAACGTTACCCACTTGTCCGGGCCACATCTTGACTGGTAACAGAGCCGCCAACTCTCACAGCGTCAGGGCTCCGGGTCATCCCCAGGCGCTAAGCCATGCTGACCCGAAGCCTTCGAGTCCGACGCTCCACTACAACTGCTGAGAGCTAAGGTGACCCCAAGCTCATCCCCCTATACCCTACGGCAGGGGTGATTTCAGGAGCTGGATGTTCCTGATCCAGACCTTTCCGCTTCCCTGAAGGGCCAAGTCCAGTTTCACCAGGGTGGGTCTCTGGCCGCGTTTCAGGTAGAAAGGGGTCTCACAGGAAGCCCAGTCGTTGGTTCCGGTGAGGGCGTGAGGGAAGCCTTTCGAGAAGAACTGGGTGTGCGAAAAGCGGCACCACATCTCCAGATAAGCGCCCCCTTTGCGCCGAAAGGCAGGAAGACTGGAAAATGCGGCCGCGCAGATCAAGGCAACAATCCCCCAAAGCCAATGCACCCATCCTCCCTTCACGATTGCCGTGAAGAAAGACGATCCCGCGCACAGGATGATGAACGTCGGCACCAGCAACCACCAAAGCTGCTTCGTCAAAGGAGTCGGTTGGAAGTCCTCGGTCTTGAGCTCGGCCCGGTAAATCAACATGCACTCCTCCACTCCCGGATCCGGCACCTCGAACAAGTGGATGGTCTGCCCCTCCGTGACCTCCGCCTGCCAACCGTCGCCCTCCTGCATGATCGCCCCCCCGGCGACAATGCCGTCAACCTAAGCGTCCGGGCGGCGCGACGGCCTCAGATCCTTTTGCGGTTCATGACGTGACGGTGCTTCGTTGGTGTTTTTTTCCTCGGAAAGCTGCGTC
>Ga0209045_1000714_pt1 | contig 36029 bp, 25 predicted proteins | sample SaaInlLV_10m_DNA_4_FD_184664 | JGI IMG/M metagenome (GOLD analysis project Ga0209045, IMG submission 184664) | Marine microbial communities from expanding oxygen minimum zones in the Saanich Inlet - Saanich Inlet SI072_LV_200m_DNA (SPAdes) (version 2) | ecosystem: Environmental > Aquatic >...
TCTCCCTCCAGGGATTCTCTGGGCCATCTGTGTCCGATGGAGGGAGAGACTCCGTCGAGCCGCCTCACGTAACTCAGGGGTTACGGGCAGGCCGCCATAGCGATCTTGCTCTGGCTGGTGTCCGGCCGTTGACGGCGCGGTGGGGTGACGGTACACTTCGGTTGCCTCTGAGCGGGGCTTTCGCGGCGTTTGGTGAGACACCCGGCCGCTGTGGGTATTGGCCCTTCAGGAGACGTGCTGACAGGATCGGTGTGTTGCGTTGTGGATAAGGACAGATGACACGAATTCCGGCAGTATTGGAGTTGACTTGATGGTGAGCGCTATAGGCAGGTTTGCTGTGCGTGGGGTGAGTGTCCTGATATGTCTCGTCGGGACGCACTCCGGCTGGGGACAGAATCTGCTGAAGAACCCCGGCTTCGAGGAGGCCGGCGGCGACGGGACGCGGCCTCGAGACTGGAGTCATGTCGAGTACCGCACGAAGGCTACAGGGCGATGGGAGGGGGCCTTGCCCCACGGTGGCAAACGGTCCGTGGTGTGCAGAAGCGCCACGAAGACCCAGCGCGGTTCGTGGCGGCAGAAGGTCGCCGTACCGGACGGCACGACCTCAGTGGTTGTTGGTGGGTGGTATCGGACAAGCGGCATTGTGGACCGTGGAGCGCGCAGCGCGTCTTTGCGTATACTCTTCCATCGAAGTGTCAAGAAGTGGGATGAAATTGGGCTCAAACAGGCATTTGTTCCGCCTACTGAAGGGTGGGCGAAGGCGGAGGAGTTCTTCACCGTCCCTGCGGGGACCAAGGCGGTTGTTCTCGAGCTCTTCCACTGGCTGACTCCCGGGGAAACGCACTGGGACGATGTGTGGCTGCGATTCCCGACTGACAGCGAGCGGAAACGGCTCATGGCGGCGGCCAGGGATCGTGAGGCTGCCCGCTTGCGTCAGGTCTCGGGGGTTGATCGAGAGCCTATGTTCGGGCGTAACCTCGCGTACAGCCCTGCTCAGGGGGCCGTTGTGACCACCAATCCCCCCCCATTTCTCTGGCTACCCGCGGAGTCCGGTTCGACCTACGACCTCCAAATCGACTGCCAGAGGGATTTTGCCAGCCCTTCCGTCATCGCTCACAGCGATCTTGTCTGGTGTTGCGAGATGCTCACACAGCGACTGAGTCCCGGGAGCTGGCATTGGCGGTATCGCGTGTCCAAGGCCGGAGAGACGACGGCGTGGAGCAGGACGCGGACGTTCACCGTGCCGAAGGGCATTCCGGAATGGATTTATCCCGGCCGCGACGGCTTGCGTGTTTCGGCTGAGCGTCCGCGGTTGTTTGTTCGGCCGGAGGGGCTTCCTGCTCTCAGAGAGCGCGCACGCTCCGGAGATCTCAAGCAGACCGCCGCCGCACTCGTGCGTGCCGTGCAGCGCTTTGCCGGCGAGGATCTCGTTGCTGAACCGGCGTGGTTGCCGAAGGACCGTGCCAAGCGAGGCCCTGCTTATACGCTGACATTCCGGAAAACCCGGCCGCCGATGGACAAGATGGAACGAGCCGGACTCGCTTATCTGCTGACCGGCGATCCCGCTTGCGGAGCGGAAGCGAAGCGACGCGTGCTGCACTTCTTCTCCTGGGATCCCCACGGCAGCACCAACGTGTTCCACAACGATGAGCCGGCAATGTGGATCATGATGCGAGGGTGCCGTGCCTACGACTGGACGGCCGACCTCTTCACGGCTGCGGAGAGAACGCTGGTGGAGACATCGATGTTCGAACGGGCAGCAGACTTCTACAAGAAACTGAGGGGGAAACCGTTTGAGAACAACCCGTTCGAGAGTCACGCGGGGCGGATCATCGGTTTTCTTGGGGAAGGGGCGATTGCGTTGGGGCCGGGCTGTCCGGAAGCCCAGACGTGGCTCGACTACATCACTCACATCTACTGGGGTGTCTACCCCGCCTGGGGCAAGGAGGATGGCGGCTGGAACGAGGGACCGGGTTACTGGGGGGCGTACATGTCGTTCGGATTGCATTTTGTGCTGGCTTTGCGTGAAGCGACCGGTGTGGATTTGGCCAAACGCCCCTTCTTCAGTGCGACTCCTTACTACAAGCTCTATCTGACGCCGCCGTACTCCCAGATGTCGCCGTTGGGGGATGGGACTCAGTTCAAGCCCAGCCGGCCGGCAGAGTTGATGTACTGGTTCAGTTCACTCACCCAGGATCCAGTCATCCGTTGGTATTCGGACGCGCTCAATCGCACTGGTGGGAGCAGCATCCTCGGAGTTGTGCTCAAGGACGACTCGCTCCATGGGCGCCCGCCGTTCGGGCTGCCCCAGGCCCGCCTCTTTGACGGCGTTGGGTTGGTGTCGCTCCATTCTGATTTCGGCAACGGCGACAATGATGTGATCCTCAACATGCGTTCGACCCCGTACGGGGCGGTTTCACACGGGCACAACGATCAGAACTGCTTCACCCTGGAGGCGTTCGGTGAGCCGTTGGCCATCGCCACCGGTCACTACAACCGCTATGGTTCGCCGCACCACTCCGGATGGACTCGCCAGACCAAGGCGAAATGCGGGATCACGGTTGACGGGGGGACCGGTCAGGACAGGGGCTGGCACGCTCGGGGGAAGATTGTGTCCTTTGTGCATGGCGATGCGTTTGATTACGTGATGGGGGATGCGGCATCGGCCTACGGGGGGCGCCTCGATCGGGCTGTTCGCGAAATCGTTCACGCTCGGCCGGGCGTGTTTGTTGTGCGTGACACCCTCGCGAGTGTCACCGAACGTCGCTTTGAGTACTGGCTGCACGCCGTCGATGAGATGGCTGTGGACCCGGCGAACGGGATGGTCACGATCGCTCGCCCCAAGGCCCAGCTGGCCGTGTCCTTCCTGATCCCTGAGGCTATCGAGTTTTCCCAGACGGATGCGTTTGATCCCCCGCCGATGTGGCCGCCGGGAAGGACCTTTCAGAAGAATTGGCACGTCACGGCGTCGACCCGGACTCCGGCGAAAGAAGCGGAGTTCCTGACCGTCCTCGTGCCGCGCAAGACAGCGGATGAGGTAGGTCCCCTTACCCATTTCCGGCGGCTTGTCTGTGACGCCGGCACGGCCGTCGAGCTGGGCTGGCAGGATGGCAGTCGTTCGGTCGTTGCGTTCGCTGCTCCCGACCATGTCGGTGCATTGGTCGTTGGTGATGTTGTCAGCGATGGCTCGGCCATGGCCGCGTCGCTGGGGCCGGACGGCACCCCAACCGCGTGGATGCTGTCGGGAGGGACCACATTGCACGCGGGGGGGCGACCGCTTGTGCTGGCCCGCAAACGCGTTTCCGCTGCCGGCAGAATCAATGACACGCATGTCCGAGTGGACGCTTCCGGTGAGACGGAGAGTGTTCTGGACGTGTGGTGTCCTCGCCCGGTGAGTGCTGTGGTCTGCGATGGCGAGGCAATTCGGGTTCGGCGCCCGACGAGCCGCCGCGTTTCCTTTGCTCTCCCCCGGGGCCGCAAGACGGCCCGAATTTGGCCCGGTAAAGCCCCGGAAATGGGTGCAGTGGAGGTGGCGGTTGACTGTGAAGGGGCTTCCTCACTTCTGGCTGGTTTCAGGTGTGACGACGGTCGCGTGTTCGCTGCTGGTCGGGTTCGCAGTCCGCGCGGGGCCTATCGTTTGCTGCTTCCCGAGGCGGTCGAGTGTCAGATGGGGCTCACGGACGAGCATGCCCGCGTGTGGTTGCGTGGAGATGAGTCGTGCGTGTTGCAGGGAGCGGCACTGCCTTTTTCGGTGGTCTGTCAAACTGTCCTCCGGGCTGCTGGACTTGCTGCTCAGCCCCAGAAGGACATACCGACCGGTGATGCGCTTGTATTTGAGGCAGAGAAGAACTGGTCGGAGACAGGGGGCACGATCCGGGTAAGCGGGGGCGGCCACGGGAATGTCTCGGGCGGCGACAATCTGTGGGCGTGGAACAAGGCCGGGCACACCATCACGTGGTCACTCAATGTGCCGACGTCCGGCGACTACGAGGTATGGTTGGTGGGAGCGACTGAAACGGGATTCTTGGCTGAAGGGGCAATGGATGGCAGAAACGCGCTGGGGCTTTCGTTTGAGGCCACTGGCGGGTGGGGGCGCAAGAAAGCCGACGAGTGGCGGGCATACCGGCTACGGAGTGCGGCCGGCGACCCGGCTGCTTTCGGTTTGGAGCAAGGACCACACACGTTTGCGTTGACAAACCGCTACGGTATGGGACTGAATCTGGATCGGCTTGTGCTGGTCCGGAGGTGAGGCAGCCCGGCCGCTGTGGACATCGGCCCTCCGGGGGAGGCACGATATGGGCGAACAGCGATTCTGTACGGAAGGTGCTGGAATGATGGCTCTGCAATCGGTCAGCAGTAGGTCGCGGCTTTGCGTTGGCTGTGCGGTCTTCGCATGTGCTCTGGTGTCCTTGAGCAGAGGGGAGTCGACGGTGAGCAGGTATGAGGTGTTCCGGCTGGTTGGTGTCCAGGATATGCTGGAGGATGTGCGAGCGATTCCGGCTCTGGCTAGGGTTCGAGAGGCCGTGGCTGGAGGTGGAGCATCGGCCGGTCGCGTTTACATCACCCATTTCCGTGGGCGCTCATTCGCGGCGGGGGCGCTGACTGACTGGGCGGAAAAACCGCGGAATCCTGCCTACAACACGTCTTCCGCCGACGCCTGTCTGGCCGGCCACATGTCCGACGGTTACAGCGTTTATGACGTGCCGGAAACAGGCGTCGACTGGGTCAACGCCCCGCTGACGTGCCTGACGCGTTTCCCCGTTTTCCCGAGATTCACGGCCGCGTATCACCACACAAGGGATCCGAAATACGCACGATTTCTGGTTGACCATATGCTGGAGCTGGATGCGGCCTACCCGATGTCTGAGTTCCCGGGCAAAGGAACGGATGGATGGGTCGACGACAGCCACGTTGCCAAGCCTTGGCACTGGTGCATGATCTGCCACCGCGTACGTCAGATGGCTGAGGCTCTGGCGCTCGTCCGGACGTGTCCGGAGGTCACTGACGCGGAGCTGCTTCAGCTCGTGCACCGGCTGTACCAGGAGACCTACTACCTGCGCACAGAGATGAAGGTGTGGGTGGACCGGCGCCATAATGGTGGGCTGGGGATGATCCAGGGGATGACCTCCGCTTGTGCGCTCCTGGACGACTTCTCCGCCGCCGGCGAATGGGCCGAGTTCAATGCGACAATGCTCATTCAGTACATCCATGAGAGTTTCTATCCCGATGGTGCCTGCATCGAGTTGACGACGGCATACTCGGCGAGTGTAGCCCGACAGGTTCAGCAGCTTGCTTACCGGATTCGGGAGCGAGAGGCCATCCAGACGGCGCGCCCGCTGTTCATCGCGATGGTTGAGTGGATTGTCCATCTGGGGCGGCCAGCCGGGCGTATGCCCTCGTTTGGGGACCTCTACGCCAATGATGCCGGTAGATCCGTGTATCCACCCATGCTGGACTGGCTTGGGGCCGACTGGGCGAAGCGTGTGTTGCTCAAGGGCGATGGACCTCTACCCGAACACGCGGTTTGGCCTTCTCCGGATCAGGAGCAGTGGTGTGGGTACTACGCCATGCGGAGTGGGTGGGATCCACAGGCACGCTATATGTGCATTGATGCCGGTCCATGGGGGACAACCCATCAGCATGGTGACCGCCTGAGTTTTGTGCTCAGTGCGTACGGGGCAGACTTCGTGATCGATCCAAGCTCAACCAAGTACCGCAACAATGAGCCTGATGCATTCATCTCGACCCAGAACGCCGCTTTCCTGCACAACACGATCACGGTGGACGGGGTCGATGAGACCATGCGCGACCCCGGGAACACGCGCGAGACAACGGCTCCGCTGGACAACAGCTGGAAACACGGCGACGGCTATTCGCTCTTCACCTCATCCTACTCCTTTGCCCCGCACAGATTGGTCAAATGGACGAGGCGGTTGGTGTTTGTCGGGGGGCAATACTGGCTTCTTCAGGATGTCCTGACCGGTGCCCCGGAGGCCGTGGACGTTGAGCAGAATTTCCAGCTGGAACGAGGCTGTGAAACGGTGGTCGATGGGAACCGTGTGACTGTTCGGGCGAGCAACGGAGCCCAGTTGGCGTTCGTCCCTCTTGACCATTCCCTTGTGCCGCTCTCGTCGTTTGGAGATCGGACGCCCCACGCGACCTACTGGCCCAAACCGGGCCCTGACGGCTCGGCTCGAACGTATCCTCACGGCCGTGGCTGGACGGGGCGTGGGTCAAACAAACTCGTGCCTGCGCCGGCCGTGACGTACACGGGCCGTCTCTCTCTTCCCGCGACCATGACGACGCTGTTGGTTCCTGTTGGTCCCGGGCAGCAGAACACGGTGAAGGCGATCTGTGAACCTGGGAAGGACGGCCAGGTCTGGAAGCTCCCGAACGGAGCCCGTTCCCTCAGCGTGACGACTAGTCCCGAGGAGATTGCGGTTGGGGGACACGGTCGGTAGCCGCGAGTCGTGCCGTTGGCCCGATGCGTCAACCCAAGGCGCAAGTCGTTGGGACGGAAGAAATGGGGTGCTACCCTATTGGCACTTAAGAGGAAGGACGCCAGCGAAATGACAGAAGGTGCTGAGAGCCCGTATCAGGCCAGGCCCCGTCTGGATCGCCTCTTTGATCTGGCCGAAGCAGAGGCCTATCCCGGAACCGGATGTCTGGACAGCGTACTTTTCTGGCCTCTTCGGGGGGTGCCCGGGGAGACACGGGTTCGTTTCTGGCTGCGGACAGAAGCGCCCGAGGCTCGGGCTGAGATCAACGCCTTCGAACTGAGTCCGGTTGGTCGGTCTTCCGTCGACCCATCCTGGTTGGACTTGGGCACACACCCCGTCGCGTCTCTGCTCGAGCACCACTGGGTTTTCGGGATCATGCGTTTTCGGGGGCTGGCAGCTCCGGGCGGAGAGGGTGCACTGTTCGTGATGACGACGCAGGTCGACGCTGAACTCAGGGGCGGGCGGTCAGCGATTGAGGAGCGGCTGTGGGGCATCTCGCGTTCGGCGGTTGGGACCACCACCATCACGCCGAGCCGCGTTCAGGCGGGAGATGTGGCGCGGTTCAAGCTGGAATACACGGTTGGCGCTCCGGGATTGCCTCCGGGAGCATTGATTCGACTGGCGTTCCCGAAACTGTTCTCGGCCCCGCAGGTGGACGATCCGAACGCGCCGGGGTGGTTGGCAGCGTGCTCGCCAGGTCCGGCTGCGGACCTGCTCTCAATTGACACGTCGATCGAGTCACACGAACGCCTTGACGCGATTTTCCGCCTGCCAAACGGGGCTGAGCCTGGTGCACGCATCGCGCTCTCGTACCGGACGGAGGACACGTATCTGTTCCCGCGGCGCTGGGCCACGATGGAGCGCCGTTATTGGTACTCCCATTTGCCGGTGATGGCATTGGCGGTTGCTGTTGATGAACGGCAGGTTTTCGTCGCCCCTGAGGAGGGGAACGGCCATGCGCTTGAATTTGTGCCTGGGCCTCCGGTGCGCCTGCATCTCTTCCTGCCCGGGAGGGTTCCGGCGGGAGGCGCCATGTCCATTCACGGTCTGTTCACGGACAGATACCGCAACTCTCCGCCCCGGCGTGGGCCCATTGATACGGACATCGAGCTCGTTTTGGAGTCGGAAGGGGGGCGACGTGTCCTGGGTTCACCGGCCGGCCACTTTCGGCGGTGGTATCAGTTCGCCATGCCGATTGGGGTGTTGGAGCCCGGTGTCTATCGCGTTCGTGCGGTGCGATCCGGAACGACCGAGTCTGTGGCCGTCAGCAACCCTGTGTGGATTCTGCCGGCGGAGAGTGAGCTGCCTGGGATCTTCTGGGGGGAGATCCATGGACACTGTGAGCAAAGCGACGGTTCGGGAGACTACGCAGGGATGTTCGAGCATGCCCGGGACGAGGGGTGTCTGGACTTTGCAGCTTCCGCCGATCACGCGTGTTACTTCAGTGACAATGAGTGGCAATGGATGCAGGACATCGTCAGCAGCTTCAACGAGGACGGGCGGTTTGCCACCCTGATCGGCTACGAGTGGGCGGGCAAACAGGGGCATCGGAACGTATACACGTCCGAGGACCGCCTGCGGCTGTTTCGCGGGATGTTCCCTTCGACTTCGCGACTGGACGCGGTCTACGATTCCTTCGCGGGTCAGGAGGCCGTCGTGGCCGGACCGCACACCGGGCACACCAAGGATTTCTTCGCCTACCATGATGAGCGTGTGCAGCGTTTTCTTGAGATCTACTCCATGTGGGGGGCCTATGAGGAACTCGCCTTTGATGCTGTTTCGCGCGGGGCGCTGATTGGGTTCACCGGAGGCGGGGATTGCCATGAAGGGCGGTGTGGTTTCTCGGTTGAGGATCCCGCCAGGCAGGGCACAGCCGGGCACACATTTGCGCCTGGTCTGCGCTATAAGTGCGGGATGACTGCAGCCGTGTTGCCGGCGCTGAACCGCGAGGAGCTGTTGGGGGCCCTGCGCGAACGCCACACTTACGCGACAACCGGGGCCCGGATCCTGCTTGACGTGTCGGTGGCAGGGATTCGGATGGGAGGGCAGGGCAGCTGCACGGGTGCGCCTCGCATCGACGCTGAGGTGCACGCTTGCTCGGAGGTTGAGCACGTACAGGTTGTCCGGGACGGTCAGGTCGCTTATTCCGAGGACGGTCCGTCCATGGACGTGGCTCTGGCGTGGGTCGACACGGAAGTGACCACGGGGGAACACTGGTACGTGTTCAGAGTCGTGCAGTGCGACGGAGAGACGGCGTGGTCATCGCCCATCTGGGTGACCGTGTCAGAGTAGGAGAAGCAGAACGGCCATGGTGGCAAAGAGGGCGCCCAGGGCGATCTTGCCTGCGGTCACGTTGCGACGGCTCCAGTCGAGAAGACGCTTGGTTTCCAAGCCTCGGAAGGTGAGGATCAGGGCGATCACCAGGGGGGTGACAAAGAGGGCGTTGTAGAGCAGCAGGAGGAGGATGGCCCGCGCGGAGCGGCTGCCTGACTTGATGATGAGGACGAGGGCGGGGACATAGACCTGGCCCGTGCATACGCTTTCCAGTGCCGTCACCAGGCAGCCGGCTACGGTTGCGCCGGTGAAGAGGCGTCGGCTCCCCATTCCCTCCCGGATCAGCCGATTGATGCGCAGCTTGATGCCGGCGGGGAGCTTGAGTGAGACGGCGTCGGCTTTGCCGGTGCGGTGGTATCGCCAGGCATCAACGAACGATTGCAGAGCGAGAACGGCCAGCAGGCCGAACATGACCCACTCGATGGCCGTTCGGATGCGCTCGAATCCCTCCAGGGCGTAGAGGGCACGCAACAGCCCCAGGCCGATGGCGGTATAGGTCACGAACGATGCCAGGCAGAACGCGCTTCCGGCCAGCAGGAGGCGGCGGCCCCGGATCTTAAGGACCGCAAGCATGCTCATGAGGAAGACGAGGGTTGCTATCGCACAGGGATTGATGCCGTCAACGAGTCCCGCCAGGGCAACACCGATGACGGTGAATGACCCGAATCGCTCGTGGAGCAGCGCTTCGCCATCCATCTGTGTCTGTTCCGGCGGTTGGGGTACGGGGGGCGTGGTCGGGGCCGCAACGGCTGGTTGCTGTGGCTCGGGCTGCGGAAGCAGAGGCTGTGCCTGGAGGCGCTCCAGGGCGAGCTCCTCCACTTTCGCCTGCAGGCCGCCGGATATCTCATCCCAACCCACAAAGGCGTGGGCTTGATCGACAATGAACACTGCGGATGCGTTCTTGGTGATATTCAACTTCTTCTGGTATCGGACGAGTTCCAGATAGGTCGCTTTGTCGGCCGTGTGTCGGTGTTTCAGGGTGTAGAGACCCTCGAGGGAACTCTCGATAGCAGGGAGCACTTCCCTGGAAATGCGGGCGCAGATGGGGCAGCCCTTCTCGTAGAAGTACTCCACCAGGACGCCGGTGGAGGCGGCGTCAGTTGTTTGTTCGACGGGAGAGGCGGCGGTCGGCGTCTGGCCAATCGTCTGACTGGTGCCTACGATGATGCCCAGCAGGAGCACGGCCCAACCGAGGTACTGTCGGCGGCGTAAAGGGCCGGGGGGCGCACTTGGGCTTGTTCGGGAACCGGTTTTGTGCGGACGGCTGTTCAAGGGACGATTTTGATGGGGACGCGGATGTCCTTCATCTTCTCCAGATCAGTCACGATGTGTACGACCTGTCCGGCGAGTTCAGGCGTGACGCGTATCCCCCGAAGGTCGATTCGGTACGCCCCGCTTGATTGCTTGATGAGTGTCGTTTGCTCCTCGGTGAATGGGCCGGACACACTCTCAACGCTGAATTCGGCGGCACTCCCCGGACGAACAAAGATGACACGGTTCAGCGGCTTCCCGGCGGACAGGGGAAACGTCAGTTCCTTGGGAAGCAGGCGCACCTCGCCCATGACGGTCACTGAGATTGGGAGTTCGACCTCCGAGAGCTCGGGATGTGTCGTATGGATCGTTACTGAGGTTGCGAAGTGCCCGATCTGCAGAGGGGGAACCGTCTCCAGCATCAGTTGCTGGCGCTTGCTGTCGATGCGATCACCGACCGTGATTTTGACTTTGGGGGAATGGCTGACCGCTTTGGTGATCTTGATCCCTTTGGCCTGGGAGATCAGGACCACGGGCTGACGGACGGTTTGATCCGATGGGATGTTACGGAAATTGACGAAGCTGGGCTCCAGGTCCACCTGCCCGAAGACCGTGCCCTTGAACCACAGTTGGTAGATGGGGTTCACCGGGTCGTTCGACTCGATGCGAATCGGGATCTGTTGGATGCCGCGACGTCCCAGGGGAGACAGCTCCACGGTGACCTTTGTCTTCCCACCGGGGCGAATGGTGTTACTCTTGATTCGCGACACTGAGCAGCCGCATCCGGACGAGATCCGCTTCACCTCAAGCGCCGCATTTCCGGCATTCTGGATGGTAAACTCGTGCTTGATCGTGTCGCGGTCTTCCGCTCGCCCGAAGTCGTGGGTCGGCGCATCACAGGTGATTTCAGGTTTCCGGGCGCGATCGGTTCCCTGGGCTTGTGCCGTCTGTGACCGCAGTGTCAGCCCGGCAACGCAGCCGGCAACGGCGAGTGTCAGCGCCGCGCGACTGATCAACCGGGCGTGGTGTAGCGTACCGTGCATGGTGTTTCTTTCCTGGTTCTCGGCCTTTCCCCTGACGCTCTCTAGTTTAGTGGCTCGTGCCCACTCGGGTCAAGCCGCAGTCAGTCCCGGGGCTCCGGGCGGCAGTGGCGACGACAGGGGAGATCGTCCTGTTCAGGAGGCGATCATAGCGAGGAGGTTGTCTGCAAAGATCATCTGCTTGACGGCATCATCTACATCGAGTTCGAGGACCCGCCCTGCGTTGGTGTAGAAGCAGGCGGGCATGTCTGTTCCGAAGAGAACGCGTTCTGGTCCGAGGCGCTCGATGGCCGTTTCGTAGGCTCCCTTCTCGTTGATTGATCCTGCGTAGTCGACCGCAACGTTTGGGCAGTCTGCAACGGCCGCCAAACCATGTTCGAACTGGGCCCCCATGTGGGCCATGATGAACTGTCCCTGCGGGAACCTTCGGGCCAGTTCCGCGATTTCTCCAGGAGGGCTCTCCTGAGCCGGTGGCTCCCCGTGTGGACGGAAATAGGAATGGTACAGAACGGGCCAACCATGTTCCAGGGCTGCTTCTGTAACAGTGGTTGTGCATGGTGCGACGGCTCGCTGACTGATCCAGTACTTGAGGCCCCGGAAATCATGCGACGCACACCAGGCCACCTGTTGCAGGGCATTGTCTGTGTGCTGCGCGTTCACATACGCGAAGGGGATGATGCGTTCGCCCACGTGATCACGGAGCCGGAGTGTCGCTTCATTCGCGGCAGTGACTTGCTCGGCGGACGGCTCCTGGCCCCCGTTCAGATTGCTCAGGATGACCAGTGCATCGAGTTCGAAGCGATCCAGGCACTCCACAAGGTAAGCGGTGTCGGCGAACAGGCTCCAGTTGTGGACATGCATGTCAATGATTCGGAATCGCTGCAGTTCCTCGATCAGTCCCATCGCAGCACCTCCTCCGCCGTCGTCTTCAGGATGGCCTGTTTCTGGTCCGAGGTGAGTTGGGACGCCTCAAGTGCCAGTCGGCTGCCCTTCCAGTAGTAGAACGGGGCTCCGGTCCCCAAGAGCACGCGTTCCGGGGTGAACCAGTCGGGAAGCGTGTCGAACGACCGTACGGTTGGCTTGCTGCAACCGAGGTCAATGAAGACATTGGGCAGTTCATCCCAATCGACCTTCATGGCTGCCAGTTCGGCGAAGAAGAACATTGACAGGACGATGGTTGCCTCGGGGACAGCATTGAGGAGGGCGACCAGATGCTGCATGTTGGGCTCGGCCTGCTGGACGCATCGGGGGGCGATTCGCCCGTCGAACAGGCGTGCCGTGATCGTCACGGGTAGGCCGGCTTCGGCAGCGGCCCGGACCGTGCGGACCGTTGCGGATGCGCTGAGATTGACGTGGTGCAGGCAAGGGATCAGGCGGAGACCGACGACTCTGCGTTCCAGAGCGGCCGCCTGCACGTGTTTCTCGGGGTTCGGGAAGTCCGGGTTGACGACCGCATAGAAGGAAAGCCAATCGGCCAGCTCGAGGAAGTTGTCCAAGTCCTTCTTCAGGCCTTCGGATGGGTCGTGGTAGAAGATGGACGAGTAGCCCGTTGCCGCTCCTTGCGAGAGGCCGGCCGCCTTTCTCAGAGCGAGGAGGTCGCTTGGTGCTGACGGAGCGTCCCGGAACGGGCAGGCACCGACAAAGAGGCATGTATCAACCGCAGGCACCGCATTCCCTCCGTGTGTGACCCAGCTCCCAGCCGTCTACCACTCCACCCCCAGCATGGTGCAGTTAATGCCGCTGCCGATGCCGAGCATCGCGAGCTTGTCGCCCCGCTTCAAGCGCTCTGCCTCCACGGCCATCGCCGTTGTCACGGGCAGTGAGGCCGATCCGCAGTTGCCGAGGTGTTCGAAGGTCGAGAAGTCTTTCGTGAGGTCAAGGTTCAGGTGCTCATAGAGCTGTTCCCTGTGGGCTCGTCCCACTTGATGGCAGCAGACACAGTCGGGCGTGTCATTGTCCCAGTCGAGCTCCTGCTTGGCCAACTCCCAGGTCTGTTCAGCTAACTCGATGCCATGGGCAAGCAGCTGTTCCGCGTCTGTCTGCATGTTCGCGTGTGTCGCGTTGGACATGCCGGTTTCGGCACTGCCTTGGCACAGGTGGTTGTATTTGGTGTTGGCCAGGTGAGCCCCGCCGAGGAGGCGGCGCCCGGTCTTGCTCATTGAGCGATGAGTAAGGACGACGGCTGCGGCGGCCGAACCGATGGTCAATGAGGCAAAGTGGGATTTGATGTCCTTCCGGGTGAGGGACGTGTCGTTGACAAGTTCCTCGATGGTCCCGTCCATGAGCCCTTGTGCCTGCTCACCGGAGACGATGACGCCTGCCTGGGCCTGGCCGAGTTGGATCATATTAGCCAGCATGATCATTCCGGAAAGGACGCCGAGGCATGCGTTGGAGATATCGAGGTTCAGAGCCTTCCCGGGAAGCCCGAGGAGTCGGTGAACGGTGGTGGAGGTGGCTGGCTCAACGAAGTCTCTGGACACAGAGCAGTGGAACAGGCAGTCCAGCTGGCTGGGCAGCAGGCCGGCTTGCTTCAGGGCTTTTTCACCAGCTCGCGCGCTGACCTCACTGGGGCGCGTGCCCCGCTTCCACATCCGCCGCTCTTTGATGCCCGAGATTAGTTCGAGGCGCCCTTCGGGCAGATGCAGGCGATCATAGAGGGGCTTCAGCCACTTTTCCACCGTGTCAGAAGACACGGCACGGGACGGGAGGACATGGCTGATCGCTTCGACACAGACGTCCGTGTAGCGCATGGACCACCTTTTGCTGACTGCACATCACGCCGGGGAGGGGGACCTTCCGAGGGGATTACCGCCCGGCAGCAGCGTCATATTGCTGACGAAAAAGCGTCTAATATATCGCCTTTCCTACTGGTGACAAATGACATAGAGACCGGGCCCCGGGAGTTTTTTGGGTGGTCCGGGTTTCCCCCCACGGGCTCTGAGCGTATATTACAGGTCTCTTAGTTTGTTCTTGTTCGTTCGGCTCTGCGCGTTGCAGGGGGCATATTGGTGCCCATTGGCCTGGCTTCAGTGGTTGGGCACAGCGTTCCGGGCAACCGTACTACCAGCTGATGAAAAGGGGCAGTCGAGGTTATGGAGCCTGGAGCTCGAATTGTCATTACAGGGGTTGGTCTTGCGTCTCCCAACGGGGACAACCTTGCGGAATTTCGCTCGAACCTTCTAGCCGGCGTGTCCGGAGTTGAGCCTTACAGCATTCGGTACTTTGGTGACACCGTTGCCGGTGTCTGCCACTTCAACACGAAGAAGTACCAGACGCGGAAGGAGCTTCGAGTTGGGACGCGAGCGGGATCGATCGCGATCTACTGCTCAAACGAGGCGGTTCAGGACTCTGGATTGCCGTGGGCTGAACTGGATTCGTCTCGGACCGGCGTGTACCTCGGAATCACCGAGCACGGCAATGTTGAGACGGAAGGTGAGATCCATGAGATCCGCAAATACGACGATAACATCCGTTACTGGTCGCATTACCACAACCCCCGCACCGTTGCCAACAACCCTGCGGGCGAGGTGACGATTAACCTGAAGATTACCGGGCCCCACTACACCGTTGGTGCGGCTTGTGCGGCCGGGAATCTCGGGATTGTGCAGGGATGCCAGCAATTGCGCTTGGGTGAGGTCGACCTCGCGTTGGCCGGCGGCGTTTCAGAGAGCATTCGTACGTTTGGTATTTTCGCCGGGTTCAACAGCCAGAACGCACTCGCGGTTCATGAGGATCCGACGCGAGCCAGCCGACCGTTTGACAAGGCTCGAAACGGGATCGTGGTTTCCGAAGGTGGCGCCGTATTTACGCTGGAGCGTCTCGAAGACGCCCAGGCTCGCGGGGCCAAAATTTACGGCGAAATCGCTGGCTACGCGGCCAATTCTGATGCGATGGACATGGTGCTGCCATTCCAGGAACGGCAGGCGGAGTGCATCCGGAAGGCCATTCAACGTGCGGGGATGGAACCTGGCGACATTCATTTGGTCAACACACACGCCACCGGAACACCTGCCGGGGACGTGCAGGAGTGTGCTGCGATAAGGAGTGTTTTCGGAGACAGTCCGCAGACTTACGTGAACAACACGAAGAGCTTCATCGGGCACGCGATGGGAGCTGCCGGGGCGTTGGAGTTGGCAGGGAACTTACCATCGTTTGATGACCTGATTGTCCACCACACGATCAACGTGGATGATCTCGATCCTGAGTGTGCCTTGCCGAATCTGGTTCACGAGGCTCCGGTCCAGGCTGAGAAGCTGGACACGATCTTGAATAATTCGTTTGGGATGTTAGGGATTAACTCCGTTCTGATAGTTAAGCGAGTTCAGTCATAGCCGGTTCACTTCGAGCCGCAAGACGGTTCTTCAGATGAGGGAGACTCAGCGCCGATGACGAGAGAACAGATTGGTCAGGCCATCGTCGACATTATCACCGACATTATACCTGATGAAGACTGCTCGAGCCTTGACCCGGACCAAGCCCTTCGGGACCAGCTGGACCTCGATTCGATGGATTTCCTCGATATCGTGATGGAACTCCGGAAGAAGTATGGCGTTGAGGTCCCGGAGAGTGATTATCCGCAACTGGCAACCCTGACCAGCTGCATTGACTACCTTGAGCCGAAGCTGGCTGACAAGTAGTTGCGGTTCCGCGGTTCTTCCAGAGCCGGCTCATGCCCCCGACCTGATCTTCCGCCGGCCTCCGTCACTGAGTGCCCGTTCTTGGGCCATCCGTCTATCCGGGATGGTCACGTGCGGGGCGATTCTCCGTCCACGAGCCTGATGGGTGCTGCTTGCGTGGTGTCTTGTCCGGTTTCGTGTTGAGCATGGTGTGGCAAGGGCGATGACTAATCCCGAATCAACCGACGTTCCCGGCAACCCTCTGACCGACTCTGACACTCGGCGGCGGTTTTGGGATTCGACTGCCATCAAGATGGACACTTGGAACGGTTGGGGTGGGGCTTACCATCGCCGGCTGCTGCGCGTGTATCGTCACCTCATTGCTCCCGGTCAACGTGTTCTGGAAGTGGGATGTGGCCGTGGCGACCTGCTGGCCGGCCTTGAGCCCGTTCACGGTGTAGGGGTTGATTTCTCCGGGGAGATGGTCGAACGTGCTCGGGACCGGCACCCGGAGTTGACGTTCATCGAGGCGGATGCGCATGCCCTGGAACTTGAGGGGGACTTTGACGCAATTATCCTCTCGGATCTGGTCAATGATGTCATTGATGTCCAGGCTGTGTTGGAGCACGTTGCCGCTGTCTCGAAGCCCAGTACCCGGATTATCCTCAATCTTCACAGTCAGGCGTGGCGTCCGATCCTCTCGCTGGCCCGTTGGATGGGGCTTGCCAAGCCACTTCTGCCGCAGAACTGGCTCACCCGCGAGGACGTCGGCCACCTTCTTTTCCTTTCCGGGCTGGAAGTGATACGATCCTGGCAGGAAGTCCTGTATCCCCTCCCCCTGCCCCTGCTGGCTGGGTTTGCGAATCGGTTTCTGGCGAGAATCTGGCCGTTCCGGCACGCATCGCTGAGCAATTTCATTCTTGCCCGTCCCGCCCCCGTTCGACGCGAGTTGCCGGCTGAGCCGATCGTCTCAGTGATTGTTGCTGCCCGCAATGAAGCCGGGAACGTTGCGTCGATTCTTGAGCGCGTTCCGGAGATGGGGGGAGGCACGGAGCTCGTGTTCGTTGAGGGAGGCTCGACGGATGACACGTATGCTGTGATCGAGCAGCAGATCGCCGAGAACCCCGAGAAGCCCTGGAAGCTCTTCAAGCAGCCTGGCAAGGGCAAAGGCGATGCCGTTCGGGTTGGGTTCGAGGAGGCGTCGGGCGAGATCCTGATGATTCTTGACGCTGATCTCACCGTCCCGCCTGAGGATCTGCCTCGTTTCTATGAAGCGCTGCGTTCCGGGAAGGCGGATTTTGTCAATGGGGTTCGGCTAGTGTATCCCATGGAAAAGCGGGCGATGCGGTTCTTCAACCTCCTGGGAAACAAGTTCTTCAGCATGGCTTTCTCTTGGCTTCTGGAGCAGCCGATCAAAGACACGCTCTGCGGGACCAAGGTGCTGTGGAAGTCGGACTACGAGCGGATTGCGGCCAATCGGTCGTACTTTGGTGACTTCGATCCATTTGGTGACTTCGATTTGATATTTGGTGCGGTGAAGCAGAACTTCCGGATTGTGGACCTACCGATTCGGTACCGCGAACGCACCTATGGGGACACCAACATTCAGCGCTGGCGGCACGGCGTACTGCTCCTGCGAATGGTTCTTTTCGCTGCAAGACGGATCAAGTTTGTGTAGAGGCTTCGACGGTCGCCACTGGGAGCGTTCTGATGTCCGGATGGGTGGTCCTGTTGATCCTTGTGCTGTTTGGTGCGCCAGGCCTCCTCCTGCGTCCGCGGGGGAACACGTTCTTTCTGGCCGGTCGGGAAGCCGGCACCCTTTCCGTGACCTGTTCACTCGCGGCGACCTGTCTTGGTGCATCTGCCACGATTGGTGTCGTCGGCCACGCGTACTCCCTCGGTTGGACAGCGTTCTGGTGGCTTGGCGCGGGGGGCATTGGGATGGTGCTGCTGGGGACTACCTGGGCACAGGCGATGCGCTCTCGTCCCGAGACCGTGACCTTGCCTCAATGGGCAGGCAGCGTCTACGGTGAACCCGCCCGTATCCTCTCCGCTTCTCTGATTGTGGTCATGTGGACAGGCGTTTTGGCCGCCCAGTGGGTTGCTGCAGGTACCATCGTCGCGTGTCTGTCGTCGTTGTCCGCACGAAACGGAATGGCCATGGTTGCCGCCGTTGCTGTGGCCTACACCGCCTGGGGAGGCCAGCGTGCGGTTCTGCGGACGGACATGCTCCAACTGGTTCTCATCGTCATCGCAGTTGGGACTGCTCTCGCCGGGGCGCTGACGTTGGCCCCCCACGGGACCACTCCGGTTGACTTCCCCGGGCTTGGGAGCGGTGATCTGGTTGCGCTGATCGTTGTGGTTGGTGGGATGTACGTTGTCGGCCCGGATCTGTGCTCCCGTGTGCTCGTTGCTCGGGATGGGCGGGTTGCGCGGCGGGGGGCCGTCATCGCGGGGGTCGTGATGCTCCCTGTATCGGCCGCCCTGGTGAAGATTGGGATGGTGATTCGGTCGAGTGGCGTTGAGCTCGCCAGTGCCCGTGAAGCGCTGCCGTGGCTGATCAGCCGGTCGGGCGTTCTGGGAGACGGCATCGGGGCCTTGGTCAGCATCGGCCTGTTGGGGGCGATGGTCTCGTCGGCCGACACGTGTTTACTAACGGCTGCTTCGGTCGGCGAACTGGATCTCCTTGGCAGATCCCGAGCTCCGAGCCGGCAGTCCCTCACTGCGCGGGGATTGGTGTGTCTGGTTGGCGGCGTCAGCCTGGTTGTGGCTCTCGTCCGGCCCGTCATCATCGGTAACTTGCTTCTTGCCTATGCGTTCTACACCGGCGGGCTGCTTGTTCCCCTGCTGCTTCTGGGGCGACGCCAATGTGCCGAAGCTGTGCCGAAGCCCTGGGTCTGGGCGGCGATGGTGGTGGGGGGAGGAGGGCCCGTTGCCCTTCTCATGAGCAAGCGCGTGCACAGCATGTCTTCGGCCGGTCTGGCCGGTGTGTGTCTTTGCGCGCTGGTGATGCTGGTCGGGGGAACTGCCAGGCGTCTTAGCCGGGGCGGTCAGTAGACGTTCGTCGCTTCAGTTTCCGTGACCGGGCGCTCGAGTTGGTCGGTGTTCAGTTCGACCCGGAAGCGTGCGTCACCCCGCTTCATCGCTTTGGCCACGACTTTCCACACGGCCTTCTGTCGCGCTCCGAGCTGTGGCAGGGCAGGGAAGGTGATCACCCGTCCATCCGAAGTGCCTTTGGTCGGCCCCACCAGGCGGACAGAGTGGAACTGCTCTTCCAGTACCCCTGCAATGCGTACATTGGTGGCTGCCGTGGATCCCTGATTCGTGGCCGTGATAATGTACGTGACCTCTGAGCCCAGTTCGACAGGGTCGGCCTCGTCGACGACTTCCAGAAGAATCGCCGTGATTCCGGACACGACGGTGTCAGCTCGGGCATGCACCGTGTCAACACCTGCCGCGAGTGCCGAGGCGTGGTTAACCACGGTTCCCGCTGCATCGGGGCGAACGCTGAGACCGAATGTCCGTTCTTCGCCGCCCTTCACAGTCCCGATCTTCCAGGTTACTTCCTCCCCATCGCTTGTTCCGCCATCGCTTACAGCGAGGAGGGTGGTCCCGGTCGGGAGAGTGTCGACCAGCACGGCATCCTGAACGGGGCCGTTGCCTGGGTTTCTGATCGTGATTGTGTACTCAATCGGGCGACCGATATAGCGCATCGCGGGGGCGTTCTTGGTTATCTTCAGGTTTGGTTGCTTAACGATGACTTTGGCGGTGGCCTGCGCGTGTGCGCCTCCGTCTCCGGCTGCGACCACCGTGTTGTTGATTCGCCCCGCCTTTGTTGCACGCACCTCGAACTCCACCTGCCCCGACTCGCCCGGGGCTAGGCTCCCTACAGGAAACTGAAGAGTGGACTCGTTGTCGGGGCCCACCAGGCCATCAGGCAGATTGTCCGTGATGCGGACATTCTGTGCTGTCCCCGTACCGGTATTCGTGACGACGACAGTTACCGGGATCGGGGTGAGGAGGTCGGATCGTTCCGGCATGGTTTTGGTCAGTTCAAGCCTGGGGGTTGTGGCTCTGACTTCAAGGCAGACGGTGTTTAGGTATGTCACTTGCGCACAGTGGAGGAAATCGCCTTCTTTACCTGCAACTGCTCGCGCGGTGATTTGCTTTGTTTCCCGGCCTTTGAGCTCGCCCAGCGTCCATCGGGCCCGACTGTCTTGTGAGACCAGCGCAGGAGGAGTTGCGGCCACCAGCTCCAGACCCTCGGAGAAGCGGTCGGTCACGAAGACGTCCACGAGGGGGCAGTCGCTGAGGTTGGTGACGAGGATATCGTAGGCGAATTCCTGACCGACACTCACCTCTGCCGGCCCGATCTTCTCGAGCATGATCACACTGGTCTTAGGGTCTCCGGTAGGGATGGCTGACCAGACGCGCAGCTTATCTCCTTCAACGACGGATCGTGTGCAGGTGAAGGCGCTGGGAGCGGAACCGTCGGCTGTGACGGTCTTGCAGGTAGAACAGCGGCAGCCTGCGAGTACGAGGATGGTCGCTGTGACGGCATAGGTGAGGATTGAGTGCAGGACTCGCTGAGTCATGGGCGTTGCCCCTTCCACTGTGGGATGCGTATGGCTGGTATCCGACAGGAGTCCAGAGATCCGAGGCTCTCTGCCGTCGTCCGGTTCCACAGTGCCTACTCTACACGTATCGTTAGAGGCGATCAACCGCCTTTGGGTGCATGTCGTCGGCCGCGGGCAGGATGAACGGCTTTTCCCCACAATGCGGTCCCGAAGCGGACACCGCAGGAAGCAACTGGATGGACGCAGCTCAGCGGGCGGGGCAACGGCAACTGGCGATTGCGTGGGGAAAGGGGTTGCGTTCAGACGACGATGGGACGATGGTTGACCGGCAATCCTGGGCTCGGTGAAACGGACGATCTTCTTTCAAGCATACCCGGAGTGACACAATGAACATCTCGGTGCTGCAGCCTCCTTATCCCCGGTCTGGTACGCCTTCCGCTGCTGTGTCCTGTCACCAGTGGATGCTGGATCGTGTCCGAGCATTGCGGCCTGCCGAGACGGATCTGGTGCTGTTGCCTGAGTATGCCACCACTCCCGGACTCGTCGACCGTGAAGTCCTGCGGCGTTTCGCGACAGATGAGGGGAAGCACTTCGTGGAACTGATCTGCGACGAAGCCCGTCGTCTTGGGAGCATCGTTGTACTGGGGGCCGCCGTTGAGTCCGGGGGACACTGGTTCAACCGCACGTTGGTGGTCGCTTCTACAGGCGACCTGGCCGGGCACTACGACAAGCGCCATCTCACTGCGGTTGAGGAAGAGCATTTGGGGATGACCGCCGGCGCAACGCCTATTGTGATGGGAATCGCCGGGTTGCGTCTCGGCTTTGCCGTCTGCTTTGATGTTTACTTCCCGGAGCATTTCGAGGCGCTGGCTGCTTGCGCCCCTGACGTGGTCCTCAGTCCGTCGTACCAGCGTTCTGAGAGTGCTGAGAGGAATCGGCTGCTGGCGTGCTGTCGGGCGCTGGATACGGGAGCCTGGTTCGTACGTGCGAGTTACGCCATGGGGACTCCCGGGGTTGGTGGACATGGGCTGATCGCTGCGCCGGATGGGACGCTGGTGGATGATGCAGGGGACGACGAGGGTGTGTTGAGTTGCGTCATTGATCCAGACCAGAGGTTCCGGAAACCGGCTTCTCACGGAGAGAACGAGATCGAGCATCGGGGACTCATCGAGACCCATCGACGGCCCTGGGGATATAGGCCTCTTCCTGACCGGACGGCCGCTGTGGAGGGCTTGAGCTTCCCACGCCTCTGTGCACATCGTGGTCTGAGTCACGTGTGCCCGGAGAACACGATCCCCGCGTTCGCGGCGGCGATTGCTCTCCCGGGAGTGGCGGAGATCGAGCTGGATGTGTGGTTGAGCCGTGACGGCGTTCCGGTCGTGTGCCATGATCCGAGTTTGGAGCGCACGACCGATGGCGAGGGCACGGTCGTTGACCTCGACTGGCCCACCATTCGTTCGTGCGACGCTGGAGTGCGCCTTTCAGAGGCCTGGGCCGGGGTCCCAATCCCACGTCTTGAGGAGGTCCTCGACTTGACCGCCGGCCGCGTCTTTCTCAACCTTCACATCAAGGCCCCGGGTGAAGACGGTGCGCTTGTTCGCCTGGTGGGCGATCTGCTGCGCGAGCGCTGTCTCACAGGGCTGGGGTACATTGCCGGCGAGGAGGATGTGCTGGCGGCCGCGAAACGTTGGGCACCCGATCTCGAGAGAGCCTGCCTTGCGCATCAAAGCGATCCGCCCTGCCTAATCAGCACCGCCATTCAGTACGAGTGCACACGGCTGCAGTTCTTCCGGAACGTTGAGGAGGACCATATTCGCCAGGCTCACGACGCGGGGTTGCTCTGCAACCTCTTCTGGGCCGACGAACCGGAAGACGCCCGTCGCTATGCAGATATGGGCATCGATGTTATCCTGACCAACCAGGCGCACCAGTTGGTCGGGGAGCTGCCTCCCCGCCCAGGGGTAGCAAGCTGCTGAGTGCGGACGGCCTTCTCTGGGGCTTGGGGGGGGGGCGCAATGCGAGGGAGTTCGCCGGTAGAACCGCGGGTCAGCCTCGCAGTTCGCCGCGCAGCGTTACGCCGAGGAAGAGCTTCCCATCGCGCGTTTCCGCATCGTGCTGTTCTGCACTGAAGAGCGGGACTGTGAACGGGATGTCGTTCGCGGACGCGGCTTCCCTGAGATGTTCATGAACGGCGGCCTCGCACAAACGGACGGCTTCCTCCAGGTCGACGGCCCGTTGTCCGCCGCCTTTCCAGCTGCAGACGAAGACGCCTTCCGGCGTAATTCTGACCGTGGCTGACTCCCTGAGCATTACATCGCCGGCAATGGCTCCCACGGCGTTGGTGACGCCGGCGTGGTCCGAGATCAGTATGGACTGGTTGAGCACCTCTTCGAGTTCGGGGAACAAAGCGGGTGCCGGCGCCCCGACCGCGATCAACGGCACGGCCAGTTCCGGGCGGATTCGCAAGGGCCGCCCGTCCGCCGGCTCGGTGAAGTGCTGAGTCAGCCATCGGCGCAGCTCATCTCCACCGGCCCAGGGGCAGCCATCGGGCAGGACGACGCTCAGAACGGTATCACAGACCAACCTGCGAAACTCCTTGTGGATAGCCTGGATGATGTCATCGATGTCTGCATCGAGGAAGCCACTCCAAGCCTTGAGCATGTCACGTGCTGTTCGCTGGTCAAAGGCGGTGTAGCGCTTTTCCACATGCATCACATCGGTAAGCGTCAGTCCGTACCGCTTGATAGCGCCGTGCGTTTCAAGGTCATGCCAGGGGACGAAGGCGGGGTTTGGCCGATTCAGGCGGCGGGCCAGTTGGCCGAGAAGCATTGGGCCCTCGGCGAGGAGGGCGAGCGTGCGCTGCTCGTTGCTGCTCGGTTTGTCTGAGACAGTCACCAGGTCGACGCAGTTCGGATCAGTGGTGAGGTATTCGGTATAGAGAGCCGGCAGCCGGACCGGCAGGTCAGGGTGGTCTGTGCTGAGCCGACAGAGGGGGATGATCCGGCGGGGGCCGATCGAGACCTGTGGCCACCCGGACAGATCGATCTCGCTGTCTCCACCCAAGCCGATTGTCTGGACGCCCATGGCCCGGACGCATGTCTTGAAGTCGCCGATTCGCGCTCCTGTTGGACTGAGTACGGGCGAGTGGTTCTGCAGGAGTGCGACATCCAGCGTCGTGCCCCCCATGTCCACCACGACTGCGTCTGCGTTGCTGAACAGCTTCGCCGCTCCGACGACGCTGGCAGCCGGGCCGGAGAGCAGTGTTTCGACCGGCAGACTCCGGGCGACTCGGTCCAGCATCTGACTGCCGTCGCCCTTCACGATCATGACTCTGACCTCTTCCAGACCAAGCTCGTCGAGCGCGCTGCGGACGGCTGTGATCAGCTCCTCAATCAGCGGTGTCAGTTTGGCGTTCATCGCCGCTGTCGTGGCTCGTTCAACAAAGTTGAGTTCGGTTGTCAGTTCGTGTCCACAGACGGCTGCCAGCCCAGTGGTCTCGTGGGCGATCCGGGCAGCTGTCAATTCATGCGCCGGGTTGACTACGCTCCCAAAGCCGCTGATGGCGAGTGCTTCACACCCGGCCTCCTGCGCTTCCTGGGCGATTCGGCCAATCTCCAGCTCGTCGACGGGTGTTTGCTCGACGCCTTCGATGCTCATCGCTCCGGTGAGGCGTCGCACGAACCGGAAGGGGAAACGGTCGAGATCGATGTTCAGTGGGGAGGCGACCAACAGGGCAACAGGGCGTCCTTTCCCTTCCACGAAGGCGTTGGTTGCGAGCGTTGTGCTCAGGCCGACTCGGGTCACCCCGGCCAGTTCGTCCCGCGGGAGCTCAGCCAAAGCCATCCGGATCCCGACAATCAGGTCGTCGTGTGTGGTTGGGGCTTTGGCTTGAGCCAGTACGGTGTCGGTGTCGAAGTCGAAGATGACGGCGTCGGTGAAGGTGCCGCCAGTGTCGACTCCGAGGCCCCGTCCGGATCGCTGGACTGGTTCCTGTTCTTCCGTCCGCCTGTATCTGGCAAGGATTTTCTCGACGTGTGAATCCACGCCGCTGGTGAAGCCAACCACGGCCTGGCCGGGCGCTGCCACGGTGTGGTTGCCCACTGGCACAAGCAGGATTCTCGGGTCACTCCATTTCCGGCTGAGGAGGGCGTGGAGGAGGGAATCGTCACCCTCAAGGATCTCGTGTTCCCAGCCGAGGTCTTCAGCCAGGCTCCGGCTTGCTTCCAGGCCTGCCGCACTGGCGCCTTCACCTTCGAAGCGGATATATGCCGCGCGCTGGTAGTTTTCCTTCCAGGAGTCCCGGAAACGGCAGATGAAATCGGCATTCTCGGGACCGTACTGGGAGGACAGTTCATCGAAGCTGGCGCCGTACAGTGAATGGTCTCGAGCGGAGAGGTGGCTCTGCACTTCGCGCGTCTGTGGGTGATTGTTCCGTTCGTACCAACCTTGGGTGACGTAGCGTGTCCCCGGCCGCCGCGAGAATTCCTCCATGTATCTGAAATGAGACCCTAGATAGATGCCGATGCAGTCCTGGGTTCGGGGCATCACGAGGGGAACGGCCGTGGCGGTCAGGCCGATCGTGCCACGCCCACAGACGCCGAAGCCGAGGACGATGCCTGCGAGCTCCGGATCCTGGCTGAGTCTCTCGATCTCTTCACGGAGCATTTGGCGCAGCCGCCCGGGATTCTCGTGCAGCCTGGCCGGCAGGAAGCGCGTGATGAAGTCTGTGTCCGGGATGCGTTCCATGACCCGACGGATATTCCACTCAAGGACACCGCAGGCGATGATGGCCACTTTGGGCTTGGGCATGGGATGGGGCTTTCCAAAGGCTGGACTTGGGTTGGCTGGGCAGCAGGCCGGAATTGTAGGGTGTTCCCCGTCAGGGCAGACGGTAGGGCAGATCGGGGACCATTGTAGTGGCTCGACCCACGAGACGCAAGGGAATGGCAAGCTGTCTCCAACGTATGCTTCCGGTGGGCTCCGGCGATCACTTGTGGGGATGCTCTACGGGACAGCTCGTGGCGAGTTGCTGAAGGCGTCGGGCCATGCTCCTATTCTGACTGAGGAGTTGATGCCAACTGCTGACGCCGACCCAGAGGATTGCGCTGAGAATGCCGGCGAGGAACAGTACGGCCAGGACGGCGAATCCCCGGGTTTTACGCGCACTCCTTGCCTGGTTTGGCTGTGTTCGCGGCATTACGCTGTCCCTCCCGGGCAAGCGACGATCCTCAGGTCCACGGGGGGGCGCGCCTTGCGCGAAGGAAGGTGAATCCAGAGGACTGCCAGCGGTTGGGGGCCGCGCGCGTTTTCCAGGGCGAAGGTGACTGTCGTCCGTCGACTCAGCGGGAAGGTCTTGGTTTGGCCATCGGCTTTGCGCCGGATCTGCAGGGCACCATTCTGTGTCCGGGTGATTGTGTGCGTCCCGGTCGTTAGGCAGTCGCCATCCGTTGCCAACTCAGCGACGGCGGCGGGGTGGATTACGCGTCGCCAGGCTTCGGCGATCACTTGAGCTTCCTGGGTGTCTCTGGCCAGGCGGATGGATCGGCAGCTCCTCTGCCAGCCGCGGGAGCAGAGGCGAACGGCCTGGGAGAGAATAATGGTCCCGATAGTGCAGGCCACCACCGCTTCCATAATCGTGAAGCGGCGGCGCTTCGTCACGTGGCGTTGTCCGGCGACTCGGGACACGGTTACCCTTCCCCCCTACGTTCCGGCCCGTCGGGACGTTCAGAGGGCTTCCTCCATGGCAGCATCACACTGGCCAAGACCGGGCCATCCAACTGCCTGATCACCAGTTCCAGGCCAGTTTCGGTCCTGAGGCAGCATGCCTCTGCCCTCTCCGGCCAGGCTCTGTCTGCCGCTTCGAGCTCGGCCTCGAGCGTTTTCCGTGTATCTTCCATTGTACGAGTCGGCATCGCCATGAGTCGCTCGAGTGTGTTGTCGAGGACGCGTAGAGCACCGGCCCGATGGGAGCCGTGGGTCTCAGCTCGACCAAGGGCGCTGAGTGAAGCAAAAAACAGGCTGATCAACAGGCCCAGCAATACGGCAGAGACGATGACCTCGGCCAGCATAAAGGCGTTCACTGTCGGGCTTGTCCTGTTCGGGTTCATGTGTGTAACTATAGCCATGTGCAGGCGCAAAAGCTCCCGGGGCAGACGAGGAGAGGGGAGGGTAGGGGAAAAAGGTGCAGCGCCCGCCGGTGGTAGTGGGAGGACCGGTGGCGGGCGCTGCTGGGGTGGATTGGGACAGATTTGAAAAGGCGCAACGCCCGCCGGTGGTAGTGGGAGGACCGGTGACGGGCGCTGCTGGGGTGGATTGGGACAGATTTGAAAAGGCGCAGCGCCCGCCGGTGGTAGTGGGAGGACCGGTGACGGGCGCTGCTGGGGTGGATTGGGCCCGTTTTGGTATGCCGCTTCAGCGGCGTCGGTGATTGTCTTAGTTTTCGCCCTCGGGCGGTTCGCTGAGAATGGGGAACGTCAGCATGAACTGCGTGCCTACGCCCGGCTCGCTGGTCAAGTCGATGCGGCCACCGTGTTCCTGCATGATTCGCTGGCAGATCGCGAGGCCGAGACCAGTTCCCTGTTCGCCCTTGGTCGTGAAGAAGCGCTCGAAGACTTGATCGTGGTGGTCTTCCGGAATGCCTGGGCCGGAGTCCTTGATCACAATGCGGACGTAGGCGCTCTCAGAACCGGCCGATTGTGATCTGATCACCTGGGTGCTGATCTCGATTTGCCTGGGGGTGTCCTGGTCTTCCATCGCCTGCAGGGCATTGGAGATCAGGTTGTAAAAAACTTGCTGTGACTGAGTGGTCTGCAGCCAGCAGTTTGGGACGGTTGCATCAAAGTCCTTTTCGATGTTCACATTCAGCATCCGCAGGCGGGCTTGAAAGACGAAGAGCGTGTCCTCGATGAGTTCATTGATATTGCCGCAGCCCCAGCGTTGCTTTGAGGTCCGGGCGTAGTCCAGGAACCGGCGAGTCAGTTGGATGCACCTCTCGGCCTGATGCTTGATGATGCCGAGAACTTCCTTCTCTTCAGACTCGTGGAAGCCGTTCTGCTCCGCAAGCGTGCATTCGAGCAGTTCGACGTATCCCTGCAATGCGCAGATGGGGTTGTTGAGATCGTGGATCACCTCAGCAGAGAGATCGCCCAGGGCTGCTTTCTGGTCGAGTTCCTGCAGGCTTGCTTCCAGAAGCATGTTGGTGTTCTGCAGACGGTTGAGCGCCTGGTCCATGTCCTGCTTCTTGCGGGTTTCCTCGAAGGCCTTGGCAACGACTTTCCGGATGTCTTCGACGTTGTAGGGCTTACTGATGTAGTCAAAGGCTCCGGTCCGGACCGCTTCCTGTGCCGTTTCGAGCGTTCCGTATCCGGTCAGGAGGATGAACGGTGTCTCGGGTGATTGCTCTTTGACCTTCTTGAGAAGCTCAATGCCTCCCAGACGAGGCATCCGGATGTCACTGATGATCATGTCCGGGGCGTCGGTTTCGAAGCGTTCGAGGGCTTCTTCGCCGTCCTTGGCCAGCACCACCCGGTAGCTTGGGGTGAGGATCAGCCTGAGCGACTCTCGGGGGCCTACTTCGTCGTCTACGACCAGGACGGTTGCGCTGCCAGGTGCTGTTCTTTGATCGTCGAGTATTTCGTTGATAACCATGGTCTCTGACGCTCCTCTCTGCCCATCAAATGGTTCGCGGCTGGGTTGCTTAGAACGTGTAGTTCACGCCCAGCGAGACATACGTTGAGATTGCTTCAAACTCACTGCCGGCCGGCGCGACGCCGTTGTTGAGGTCACGCTCGAGGCCATAAGCGACATTCACGGCCGCATCGAAACTGAGGGTGTCGCTGTACTTGTAGCCGGCACCCAGCCCGATGGCGTGTGTGTCGCCGGTAGGTAGGTCGACGCTAACGGTTGAGTCGGGAACGGGGGTTTCGTTGAAGCTGTAGCCTGCCCGAAGCGTCCACTTTTCGTTGAGTTGGTATTCGCCGCCGATCATGATGATCCAGCTGTCGTCCCACTGGCGTTGCATGGTGAACGCCGGGCCGAGGACGGCGTCCTGGTTGAAGACGACCATCTCGTCCCAGGTGGACCATTCCATCCACTCGGCAGCGAGCTCGAGACGCAGCTTGGGCGTTGCCTGCCAGCAGACACCACCGGCGATGGACAGCGGGTACCGGATGTCGAGTTCGGCATCGCTTGTCGTGTTGGGCGGGCCAAAGGGACTGTCTTTGCGTTCGACGTCCCCCTCGTACCCGACCTTGACTTCACTTCGGCAGGTCAACCCCACGGTAATGTCTTCGCTGTAGCGCCACTGAAGTCCAAGGTTGTAGCCCCAGCCGTGGCCTTTCATGTCGAGATCGACTTCACCATCTGAGGGGCCGTAGTTGAGCTGTCCGCGCAGGATGACGCGGCTCTTGAAGTAGTTGAGTCCGCACGCGAGGGACAGGTCATCGGTGATCTTTTGCGAGATGACGGGGTTGAAGGTGACTAGCTGGATCTCAGACAGCTTGAGTGCGAGGGTCCCGGGGGCGGCGGCCTGGGCCCAGCGCGTGGCGACGTCATCCGCCCACCGTGTCCCAAGCCCGAAGGGGCTGTAGATACCCAGGCCGAGGCTGGTTCCGCTTTCGCCGACAGGGCCACCCATATAGAGAGACGGAATGAAGTAGTAGCGTCCATCGGAGGTCTCGCTCCCGCCGGGATCATCGGACGTGATTGTCGCGTGGGCGCCGTAGAGGTTGGAGATGACCTCCGTTTGAGTGAGATTGGAGAGACCTGCAGGGTTGTAGTAGACGGCGCTGGCGTCATCGGCTCCGCCCACGAAGGCATCTGACATTCCCATGGCGCGAGTGGACTGATTGGGGATCTTGGCTCCGCCCGCTTGGACGCTGGTCGCCCCCAGGAGCAGCAGTGCCAGAGCGGTCAGGCAACCGGTCATGATTGTGAAGGTTGGATGCTTGGTTTGCATGTTTCCGTTCCTGTGTTTCCGTTACTGACTCTGGCTCGTTGAGTTTGGATCTTGCGAACGCCGCAAGCAATAGCCGGAAGCGTGCCAAGTGTTTGGTCTAGGAGTTGTAAGAATCTGCAACAGAGGTGACTAACGTGTTCTGTAAAGGAGGTGGTGAAGGCGTTTTTGGCAGATGCAGAACCGGATCCGAACATTTGTGTCAGCGCTTTTGTTCGGACTGCCCAAAGGGGGGCGAAGGTCAATGCTAGTGACTCGCTCGGAGATGGGGTTGCGGCGTGCAGCCCCTCCCACGTTAACAGAGCAGACAATGTGGGAGGCGGTGCCATCCGGCGACCTCTCCGCCAGTGCAGTGGCAGGAGTAGGTCAATGGCGTTGGGCGAAGGCGGGTGGGATCAGAGCCAGCTGAAGCGGATTTCGTCGCCGGCCTCAAGGAATCCGGTTCGGCCGACGGGAAAGGACAGGGAGGGGAAGCGGTGCCCGAAAGGGAGTCCCGAGATAACCGGTCCGGGAACATGCCCGGCGAATTCTTCAAAGGTCTGTGGTAGCCACTCGGGGTAGTCGCATCCGCCGAACGCCCCGAGAACCAGGCCGCTCAGGTGCTGAAGCACGCCCGTTTGCCGGAGCTGGGTCAGATATCGATCGACACGGTAGGCGGCTTCGTTGATGTCTTCGAGGACGAGGATTGCCCCCTCAAGGTCGGGCATGTGCGTTGTCCCGAGGAGAGACACGAGTACGGCTAGAGTTGCCGGCACGATGAAGCCGGAAGCCGCCCCTGGCTGCAAGACCGTGGCTGACGCAAGGGCGCCCTCCGTGGAACACTCCCCGGCCCCCCAGGCTCGGGCGAACCAGTGCACGGCGGTTGTGAATGCCGCAGTGGCCGGTTCATCCAGGCCGCGTGCCATTTCCGAGGCCACCATTGGTCCGCAGATACCTGTGGTTATGCCGTGACGCAGGGCGCCTAAGTGCAGAGCCGTGAGGTCGCTGTAACCGATGACCGGCTTTGGGGACGTTTCCCAGAGCTGCCAGTCAATGCGGTCCAGAAGCCGGGCGCATCCGTAGCCGCCGCGGGCCGCCATGATGGCGTCAACACTCTCATCTTCAAGGAGTTGATGGAAGGCCTGTACGCGCTCTTCGTCGGAGGCGGCCAGATAGCGGTCCGGGGCAGAATCAGGCACGGCCAGACAGACGTGAAATCCCCATTGGCGGAGCTTCCGACAGCCTTTTGCCAGCTTTTCCGGTGGTGGCGCGCCAGCGGGGCAGAAGACGCCGATGTTCCGCACGGTGGACGGGAATGGTGAAGGACAGGGAGGCACTGTGTTGACAGCTTCGTTCACGGTCCCGCTCTCCGGGGCGCTGGAGTCCATGTGGTCGATGGATCAGTTCTTCCCGTTCGCTACGTTTCTGAGCGTTTCCATGGCGTGGGCGTACCACGTACGTTCTTTCGTGTTGCCTTCCTTGATCTCACGTTCGAAGCGTCGCTGGATGCTTCGCATGTGGGGTGAGCAGTGGTACTCACGGTAGAGGGCGTCTGCCTGCTCATAGAACGTGCCGTCAAGGAGGGGCAGGAAACTCTCACATTCGCTCAAGGGGACGGGGATGTATAGCGAATGGCGTGTGTTGCCGCAGCACATGTAATTCACTGACGCTTCCGGAGCCGCGCGGGGAATGACGTGGAGCTGGGCGGATATCGTCATCCAGAAATGGTCTGTGTTGTCATTGCAGAGGGCGTGGGGGACGTGCTTTCTGTCGCGAGACCAGGCGAAGACGTCCGTCAGGCCGGGTGGGCGGCCGTGGCGATCCAGTAGGAACTCCATGCGCTCCTTTCGGCGTACGGTGTTCTTGTGCGGAGTCCGCGTGCACCACGTTCGGGCTTTGGGGCTGAGGAAATGGTTGGACACAACGTGAGTTCCATGGTCCAGGAATGTTGCCACGCAGTCTTTTTCGACACACTCCAGGATGAGTCCTCTGTGTTGGTCTGCGCAAATGTAGATTGCTCCCCTGCCTTCCCCGGCTCCCCCGGCGACACGTTCATCGATGAGGTGTCGATAGAGTTCAGGGATGTCGTCCACGGTTTGCGCTTTCTCGGCGAAGTAGCGGAGCACCAGGCAATCGTTGAGCCAGGGGGCTCCTGAAACGCAGTCGGTGTAGGAACCCGTGTTGTTGGCTCCCGCCACACCGTGTTCGTTGAGGAAGTGCGCGATGCCGAGATTCCCGATGTCTCGCCCAACCTGATACCGCGGTGCTGTGTCGGCGTTGTGGATGTAGAACATCTGAGCCCGGTTTCGTTCGTCGCGGATCTTGAACAGGCGATTCTCGGCCTCCCCGATCTCGATGAATGTCGTGCAGTTTCCTGCGGCTGGAGTGTAGAATTCGGACGGCAGGCAATTCATCATGAGCAGGTCGTCGGGATCCACTCCGGCCGCGCCTGCCATGCCCAGGAGCTCTTCCAGCCAGCCCGGGGCCACTCGGAGCAGATTACTCTTGAACTGCTCGACTCGTGCCTCAATTCGGGCGTCCGGGATGCTGTTCTTGCTCTGGATTACGCGCGTGTCTTCCACCCGCCGGCGGAGGGTGTGAGCGGTTACCTGTCCCAGCAGAACTCCACATGCCTCAGGTGATCCGGTGATATCGGTGAAGGCGGTCACGTGGTCAGCTCTCCTCCAGAGCTTGTCGGAGGTCGGCGAGCCGGTCCGCGGTTCCTTGGCGGATGAAGAGCACGTCGGCTCCGCCGGCGATGAGGCGGTAGTCCAGAGCTCGGGCGGCTTTGAGGGCATCTGGAGTCTGGCAGATGCAGCCGGCCAGTTTGCCTGCTTTGGCTGCCGCTTCGGCGATCCGAACCATGGCATCCTGAAGTTCCGGTGTCTCGTCCACCGGTGCTTCCAGGGGCAACCCCATACTGAGTTTCATGTCGGCCGGACCGAAGAACAGCATGCCGACCCCGGGTTCCGCGGCGATGTCACCTGCGTTTGCCAGCCCTTCGGCTGTCTCGATCTGAGCGAGGATACAGGGCTCGTGGGTTTGATGGTAGCCTTTCCCGAACACATCGCAGGGGCGTCGACCGCCAAAGGACCGCGAGCCGAGCGGGGGGAAGCGCAGGGCCGAGACCACGGACCGTGCGATTGCGGCGGAGTTGACCATGGGCACCATGATGGCAGCCGGGCCCATATCGGCATGGAGACCGAGCGTGCCGTAGTCGTGTCCCGGCACCCTGACGATCGTTTCTATACCCATAAGGTCTGCTGTTCGGACTGAGTTGAGCAGCTCATGGTAGTCGAACTGCCCATGTTGGCCGTCGATCCAGACGAAGTCCCAGCCTGGGCAGAGCATGCTCTCGAGGATCCCGGGGGAAGGTAAGGTCTGGGCCACCCCGAGCAGGACGTCGCCATCGTTGAGTCGCTGGGTCAATTGTGGAGCGCTCATGCCTTCATACTCCGTTTTCAGGCCCTGACAGCCAAACCACCAAGCGGGGATACCGAGTTGACAATATGCTGCCCTCTCATAGCTTTACGACATACCGTTTCCGATATTCGATCCTGGCAGACCGGGGTGGTCAACCATGCCTTGGGGTGCACGGAGGAATGGGGCGCTCCTGCGCTCCTTGATTGTCTGTTAGAGATAGGTGGGCACCATGGGTTGTGAGCTTCTGGAACTTGGGGTATTGATGCCATCGCAGGTCGACCGCCTGGTTGCGGCTGAGCCGAATCGGGATGGGACGGCCACGCTGTTCATCCGTGATGAAGCAGGCGGAACCCGGGAAGAGAGTGTTGCCTTCCACCCGTGGATGCTGGTATCCGGGAACGCTTTGGCGGAGTCCGTGCCCGGGAGTGATGACGTCATCGAGCTGTCAGGTGGGGGGATCTACAACCACCGTGTCACGTTCCCTGGGCAGGGCGAGTACTTCGATGCCATCAAGTATCTGAAGAAGGAGACCGGAGCCTCGCCCTCCTCGCCACTGTCCCCCTACCGGGTGGTCTCAGACCTGACCCAGCAACTACTCTCCCTCATCCCCGCCCGTCTGTTTCGTGGGATGGCGTTCTCGGACGTACATCGGCTGCAGCTCGATATCGAGACCTACACCACGCCGGGGTACGACTTCCCCAACGCCAGTCGCGTTGCGGACGAGATTATCATTGTCTCCTTGCGCGACAGTACCGGCTGGGAGTGCTGCCTGTCCGGGCCTGAAATGGGTGAGGAAAAAATTCTCTCTGAAACCGTTCGTCTCATCTGCGAACGGGATCCGGACGTGATCGAGGGGCACAATTTGTTCAACTTCGACCTTCCTTACATCGAGACGCGCTGCAAGAAGCTGAAGGTCAAGTTCGCCATCGGTAGAGATGGAAGCACGGTCAAGAGTCGTTCGTCCCGTTTTTCCGCGGGAGAGCGCACGTCCACATACAAGCGGTATGACATCTATGGGCGGCACATCATCGACACTTACCACCTGGTGCAGCTGCACGACGTGATCCACCGTGATATGCAGAGCTACGGACTGAAGGCGGCGGCTCGGTACTTCGGGGTGTCGGCCCCGGAGCGTACCTACGTGGAAGGGAGCACGATCAGCCAGGTCTACCGCGAGGACCCCGAGCGTCTGCGGGCCTATGCCATGGACGATGTGCGCGAGACAGCAGGCATCAGCGAGATTCTCTCGCCAAGCCCTTTCTACCAGACCCAGTTGATTCCCATCAGCTTCCAGAACTGCGTGACGCGCGGCAACGCGACTCGGATCGACTCCATGCTGGTTGCTGCTTACCTTTCGGCCGACGTGAGCATCCCCAGTCCCCAGGCGTCACGCCCCTTCCGTGGAGGGCTCACCGGCTCTCTGAAGGCCGGGATCTTCGAGAATGTGTGGCATGTGGATGTTCGTTCGCTGTACCCTTCGATCATTATCGCGGAGGGGCTCCAGCCTCGGGTCGATGAGTTGGGCGTCTACCGACGTTATCTGGCGAAGCTGCGGGAGTTTCGGCTCATGGCCAAGGATGCTGCTCGGGCGGCCACGGGAGACGAGGCGGGCCACTACGATGCATTGCAGGGATCCTTCAAGGTCCTCATCAACTCCTTTTACGGGTACGCGGGCTTTGGTCAGGGGACGTTCAATGACTACGATCTGGCGGAGGAAGTCACAGCCAAAGGACGAGAGATTCTCCAGATGATGCTTGACTCTCTGGAGGGGGACGATGCGACGGTCATTGAGATGGATACGGATGGTGTGTACTTCGTCCCGCCTCCGGGCGTGGTCGACACCGAGGTGATGCAGGCGCGCGTGCAGTCGGTGTTGCCCGACGGCATCGAGGTCGATCTGGACACGACCTATAAGGCCATGCTTGCTTACAAGGCCAAGAATTACGTGCTGCTGGACCACGACGATGAGGTGTCGATCACTGGAGCCGCGCTCAAGTCACGTGGTCTGGAGCCGTTCCAGCGTCGCTATATCGAGGAACTTCTAACTGCGCTCATCAGAGGGCATGACGATGTTGCTCGGGGGCTGGCTGCAGAGTATGCCGAGAATATCGAGAGGCACGCGCTCCCCGTTACCGACTTTGCCAAACGTGAGGTCCTGTCAACGGCTCCGAGGAAGTACAAGGAGAAGCTTGACGCCGGGAAGACACGCCGCAGTGCGGCTTACGAGCTTGCGTTGGTCTCTGATCGGGAATATCGCCAGGGAGATGTGGTGCAGTTTTACGTCACGGGAGAGAAGAAGAGCGTGGCGGTCTCTGATGCCGCGAAGTTGCTCGCCGAAGCCGATCCGGCTGTTCGCGATGAGAACATCCCGTACTATCTCGGCAAACTGAAGAAGCTTGAGAAGAAGTTTGCGGAGTTCCTGGGGTGATGGCCTGCAAATGAAACACGCCGGCCTGGGTGAGGCCGGCGTGCTGGGGAAACGCAGTTGGGCCAGGGCCCTACGGCTGGTTGTAGCGGTCGAACTTGATGTTGCCTCTGGAGCGCCCGATGGGAACGGTCGACTTTTTCCAGAAGGCCACGTGGCCGTCCCAGAACGCGATGTTCGCGCCTTTGTCGTGGCGATCACTGATGAAGTGGGGATACTGACCTGTTCCGGTGCCTTGAAGCTGGGCGTGGCTACTGCAGCAGCCTTCGTGTCTCGGGAGCCAGGCGATGTTACCACGCCCATCCGCGAACATGACGGCCGACGACACATTCTTGAAGCTCGGGATGAGCTGTCTCTCGCCTCCGCGAGCCCAACCGTATGACCGGTAGTCGGTCGCCGACGTGTTTACCGGGCAGTACCAAACGTGGTAGTCGCCGATGTATGATGCCAGCGGCGCGTATTTCCGTCCGGCCAGGCTCGGTCTCATGACGTTGCCGGCGTTCGCCTCATAGCGATGGAAACAGCCGGAACAGCTTCCGCCTGCGGCGTGAGCCCCGGACTGCGTGGGCCCGTGCGAGAACTGGTCGCTGTCGTTGATGTACATGAGCTCGCCAAGGGAGATCTGCTTGAGATTGGCCGAGCATGACGACTTCAGCGCTTTGGCGCGGGCTTGCTGCAGGGCGGGCAGTAACATCGAGGCCAAGATCGCGATGATCGCGATTACCACAAGCAGCTCAATCAGGGTGAAGTTCTTCTCTCTGCGCATGTTTTCTCCTTTTCCAGGCTTCTGAACGAGCCCTGGTTGTGTACGTACATAGCTTCTCGAAAAGTGGAGTGATTGAATTCACGTCTTTTTCATAATAGCGCCTCGACCCGATACGAGCAAGTAGAAACGGTCAGCTCTGGTAACCCCTCAGTTTACGTGAGGCGG
>Ga0209045_1000717_pt1 | contig 35982 bp, 31 predicted proteins | sample SaaInlLV_10m_DNA_4_FD_184664 | JGI IMG/M metagenome (GOLD analysis project Ga0209045, IMG submission 184664) | Marine microbial communities from expanding oxygen minimum zones in the Saanich Inlet - Saanich Inlet SI072_LV_200m_DNA (SPAdes) (version 2) | ecosystem: Environmental > Aquatic >...
CCGACCGAAGCGCCGTGCCGGAGCAGTGGCGGCGGAAGCGCTACTGCGACCGGGCATACCACTGGTCTCGAGTCGTCCTCGACCTGCTCGGGGATCTGCGAGGACACGTCTTCCTGGACGCACACGGAGTGCCCATGCCGATCGACCCGGACGGGGTCTTCGTGCGTGTGTTGCGCCGCAAGCCCGAGATGCAGGATCAGGAAAGCACCGAGGCAATCCTGGCCGAGGAGGTGTTCCGATGATTCGCATGAAGGCAACCAGTCGATTCGACCGGAAGAAGGTCCGGCGCCGGGCCGCCGAGGGTTCGATCCGCTCCCTCGGCCATGCCGGTGCGGCTCTGCGCCTGACCGCCCGGCGCAGCATCCGGCGGTCGGGAATGCCCTCCCGTCCGGGGCAGCCGCCGCACACCCGGCGCGGGCAGCTCAAGCGCGCCCTGCGCTACGCGGTGGACAAGAGCCGGGAGCGCGTGCTCATCGGCCCGGCCTACACAGTCGTCGGCCGGTCCGCCGCCGCGCACGAGTTCGGCGGGCGCTACCGGCGGGACACCTACCCGAAACGACCGTTCATGGGCCCGGCGCTCATGAAGATCAGGAACAGGCTCCCCCGCATGTGGGCCGACTCGATCAGGCCGTAGGAGACGGACGCAGCAACCCGGGCGGGCACGGTGCCCGTCCACGATACACCCCAACAGGAGACCGGAACGATGTCGATCAAACTCGGAATGGAAGCGAAGCTCTACTACGGCGCGTCGGGCACGACCGCCAGCACGGAGCTGACCAACGTCAAGGACGTGACCCTCAACCTGGAATCCGGCGAGGCCGACGTGACCACGCGCGCCAACGCCGGCTGGCGGGCGACCATCGGCACGCTGAAGACCGGCTCGGTCGAGTTCGAGATGATCTGGGACTCGGACGACGCGGGCTTCACCGCCATCAAGGACGCCTACTTCAACAACGAGCCCATCGCCCTGGCGATTCTCGACGAGGCGGGCGGCGAAGGCCTCGATGCCGACTTCTCGATCACCAGCTTCAGCCGCAAGGAAGCGCTGGAGGAGGCGATCACCGTGTCGGTCACCGCCAAGCCGACCTACTCGACCCGCGCCCCGGCGTGGGTGGAACCGACCCCGTAACCGCCGCTCGCGGGATGGGCGGTCGATACCCGGCCGCCCGTCCCGCAGCCTGACCCCCGATTCAATGGAAGGAGTGCCAACGGATGAAGACCTTCAAGGACAACGCGGGCCGCACCTGGACGGTCGGCGTGAACGTCGATGCGATCAAGCGCGTGCGCACCGTGCTGGATGTGAATCTGATGGAAGCGGTCGAGGGCGATCTGCTCGAGCAGCTCTCCTCCGACCCCGTGCTTCTCTGCGACGTGATCTATGTCGTGTGCAAACCGGAGGCCGACGCCCAGAGCGTGAGCGACGAGGACTTCGGACGGGCCATGGCGGGCGATGCCATCGAACACGCCACCACCGCGTTGCTGGAGGAACTGGTGGATTTTTTCCCCCGGGGCAAGCGCCGGGTGCTCCACAAGGCGCTTGCGAAACTCCAGGCAGTGGAGGCCCGGGCGGTGGAGTACGCGCAGGCGAGACTGGAGGATCCCGAACTGGACCGCCGGATCGAGGCCGCGCTGAGCTCGCCTACCGATCTCTCTTCGAGCTTGCCGCCGTCGCCGGAGTAGACCCCGGGCCCTACACGCTGCGGGAGCTCCTCTGGATGTCCGAGTCCCGGAGCCGGGACTGGTGGCGGCACACGGCATCGGTGATGGCCTTGATCGCCAACGTGAACCGCGATCCGCGCAGACACCGGACCTACAAGCCCGACGACTTCAACCCGCACGAACAGAAGCCGAAGACTGTGATCCGGGGCAAGGGCCTGCGCATCCTCCGGGATGTCTTTGTGAAGACCGAACCAGCGAAGGAAGAGAATCGATAGATGTCCGCCAGTGCCGACATTCGAGCCGGAGCCGCCTACGTGGAGCTGTCAGTGAACAACTCCGCGCTGGTGCGCGGCCTGAAGGCGGCCCAGAAGCGCCTCAAGGGCTTCTCCGCTTCGGTCACCGCCGTGGGCAAGCGCATGGTGCTGATGAGCGGGATGATGGCCATGCCGTTCGTCGCGGGCGTCAAGGTGTATGCCGACTTCGAGCAGCAGATGGCCAACGTCGCCACCATGCTCGACGAGCCCGGGAAGCACATGCCCGGCTTCCGGGAGGGCATCCGCAATCTGTCGGTCGAGTTCGGCGAGAGCACTGAAGCCCTGGCGAAGGGGCTCTACGACATCCTCTCCGCATCGATCCCCGCCGAACAGGCCCTCGACGTGCTGGCGGTTTCGGCCCGGGCGGCCAAGGCCGGGTTGACCGACACCGGGATCGCCGCCGATGCGATCACCACCATCCTCAACGCCTACGGGCTCGGGGCCGAGCGGGCGGCCGACGTCTCCGACTGGCTGTTCACCGTCGTCAAGCGCGGCAAGACCACCTTTGCCGAACTGGCTCCCAGCATCGGTATGGTGGCCACCACCGCCTCGACCGCCGGGGTGTCGATGGACGAGATGGGCGCGGCCCTGGCGACCATGACCCGCAACGGCGTCAGGACCGAAAACGCGGTCACCGCGCTCAACGCCATCATCTCGACCTTCCTCAAGCCCACCGCCGAAGCGGCGGAATACGCCCGCACTCTTGGATTCGAGATGTCCTCGGCAACCCTCGAGTCCGAGGGGCTCGCAGGGGTCTTCGAGCGCATCAGCCAGCTGCCGCCCGACGCCGTCGCCAGACTCTTCCCGAACGTGCGCGCCCTGCGCGGTGTGCTTCCCGCGCTCAGGAACATGCAGGGCTTCGGCGACGACCTGGCGGCGATGGGCGGCCGAGCCGGAGCCACCGGCGAAGCCTACGGCAAGATGACCAAGACCCTGACGCACAGCTTTGCCCAGCTCAAGCAGGCGGGGCTCTCGGTGCTGTCGGTCGTGGGCGAGGCCCTGGCCGAGCCCGTCGGCAGGGCGGCCAAGTCCCTCACCCGCTACGCCAAGATGGTGCGCGAGGTAATCCGGAACAACAAGGGGCTCGTCGTCACCGCCCTGAAGATCGTGACCGCAGTCGGGGCCGTCGGGAGCATCCTCGTGGCAGTCGGATCGGCAGCTGCGGTTGTCGCGTTCGCCCTGGGCGGGCTGGCCTCCATCGCCTCCGCGGTCGGCTCAGCCATCGGCATCATCGGCAGTGTGATCGGGGCGCTGCTGACGCCCGTCGGCCTGGTGTCGATCGCCGTGGTCGCCCTGGGCGGCTACCTCGTCTACGCCTCCGGCGTCGGGGGCAAGGCCATCGCCTGGCTCGGGGATCAGTTCGCGTGGCTCAGCGAAACCGCCCGGGCGGCATTCAAGGGGATCGGCGACGCCCTGGCGGCTGGGGACATCCAACTCGCGGCCCGCGTCCTGTGGCTGTCGCTCAAGCTGGTCTTCCAGCAGGGAGTGAACAGCCTGATGGGCCTCTGGCTCGACCTGAAACACGGCATCCTCGGCGTGTGGATCGGCGTCAAGGCCGGCCTCCTCAAGACCTGGCAGACGCTGTGGTTCGCGCTCAAGGAGATCGCCATCCGAAACGGCATCGCCGAACCGCTGCTCGAGGGGTTCCATCTGATCGAGTTCGGCTGGCTCAAGGTCACCCAGGCCATGGGCCGGATGTGGATGGAACTCGTAAGCCAGATCTTCAAGGCCTGGAACCGGGTGCAGGCGGGCATAAAAAGCGCCCAGCAGTGGATCGGCGAGATCGCCATCGACGTGATGGGCTACTTCGACCAGAGCCTCGATACCGAGGGCGCGAAGCAGATGCTGCGCGACGACTACGCCGGACAACAGGCCGAGCTTGCCAGCGAGATGCAGTCCACTGAGAGCGTGTTCGATGCAGACCGGCGAGAGATGGCGCGACGACACAGTTCAGAGGATTCCGCGCTGGTGACGCGCCAGCAGGAGCGCGTGGCTGAACTCCATCGGCAGGAGGCTATCGGCAACCAGGGCCGCGTGACCGAAATGGACCAGGCCCGACGGGATGTGGACCGGAACGCGGAAACCGAACGCTCCGCTCTCGACCGGCAGGCCGCCGCCGATCTGAAGGCATCCGCACAGGCGCTGGCTGATGCTCGCACGGAGTGGAAAGCGGCCATCGCCGAGGCCTCCCGGAAGCGCGGCGAGGCCCGCGACCAAACAGGCGACAGGCCGGATGCCAGCCGAATCGACGCTCTGATCGACCGTGTCCGCGCCGCCGCTCCGGCGGTGACCGGCGCAGGCGGAAAGATCGAAGTCCAGGGCGCGTTCAACTCGGCCGATCTGCGCGCGCTCGCCGCCGCCGGAGCATCGGACACGGTTGCGGCCAATACCGGCGAGATGGTCCGGCAGCAGAGAAGAACCAACCAGAAGCTGGATCAGTGCAACGCCTCCGGCCTGGCCTTCGCATAGGAGATCGACGAGAACATGCCCCGAGTGGAACAGGCATTCTTCGACCGCACGCAGGCGATGAACAACTACGGCAACTACACCGTTGCCGACGTGCCGTACTTCGTCTTCGACGCGGTCGACGAGGACGAGGCGGTCCTTGCCGTCCACGGCGCGAGCAGCGAGTGGTTCAACGACCTGCGCCGGGACTCGGTCGAGGTCGAGGAGCGGATCAACGACGACACATTCAAGGTCATCGTCCGCTACCAGCTTCACAACACCACCGAAGACGGCGACGACCCCGAGACGGTCTACACCTTCGACACCGGCGGCGGCACACAGCACATCACCCAGTCGATCTCGACGCGCGACCGCTACCCGTCGAGCGCCCCCGACTACGAGGGAGCCATCGGCTATGACGGCGAGAACGTGGCGGGCGTCGATATCATCCAGCCGGTCTACAACTTCACCGAGACCCACTTCCTGCCGCGCACGACCGTGACCGAGACCTTCCGCGCCCGCCTGGCCCGCAAGACCGGCATGTACAACAACGACCCGTTCCGGGGCTTCGATCCGGGCGAAGTCCTGTTCCTCGGCGCGAGCGGAGTCCGGCGTGGCGACGGGCGCGAGGACCTGTGGGAGATCACCTACCGCTTCGCCGTCTCTCAGAACCGCTCGAGCTTCACCGTGGGCGGCATCTCCGTCGCCACCAAACTGGGCTGGGACTACATGTGGGTCCGCTATGCCGACGAGGTGGACGACACCGCCAAGCAGGTCGTGAAGAAGCCGGTGGCCGTCTACATCGAGAAGGTCCATTACGGCACCAACTTCGGCAGCCTGGGGATATAGGGGGGACGCGGCCATGACACTCAAGAAGGTTGCCAGCGGACAGTCCTTCCGGCCCCGGGCCGACGATTGGAACGCGTTCGTCGATGCTGCCATGGACTACCGCCAGCGCAGGAACAGCTTCGGCGCGCGCTCCGTGCCGGGCAGCTATCGCCAGGGGATCGTGCTGGTGCGCAACAGGACTGGGGCCGATCAGGACCAGTTCTCGACGCTCTGGATCGACGACCTGGCGATCCGCCCCGACGATCCCGACGGTGAGCAGCGCTTCCGCACCCTCGCGCCCGTGTTCGACTTGAAGCTCTTCACGGACATCGCGGCCGCCAACCGTCACGAGTGTCGCTACGTGGTGATTCAGGAGCCGCTGAAGGACGGCAAGGTCGGCCACGGAATGCTCTTCGGCGTGAGCCCTGCCAAACTGGATATCCCGGTCGAGGCACACGACTACGCCGAGCCCAATCCAACCCTCACGGCCAAGCTGCGCAGCGGCTGGAGCGGGTCGTGCCGCATCCTTTGGAAGCAGGCGGGGACGGGCGAGAAGTGGGCGCTCGTGCACTTCCCGGTCAGCGACGCGCCCCGGCTGTTGATCGAGAACGCCAGCGGGGAGACGATCCTGGACGGCTACGCCTGCATGGTTTCGGCGAGCGCGGGGGAGCCGTGGAAGGTGCGGGTGACCAAGCCCGACGAGGACAGCCGCCTCCAGACCATCGCCTACAGCGGCCCCGACTTGCCCGACGGCGAGACCGCCGCACTGCGGATCGGCGAGGTGATGCGCTTCCGCGTGGACACCAGCAGCCTCTCCCCCGGCGACTTCATCGGGACGAAGAACGGCTCCTGGTCGCTCACCGCCAATCGTTTCGGCTTCCTGGTCCTGGGCACGGAGTACACGGGCGGGGCCTACTACGCCTATGCCCGCTACTCGGGTGTGCCGCCGGTGCTCAAGGCGGTCAGCGACGAGAACACGTCCGCCCACACCATCAACGTCCGCCATGTCGACAGCAACGGCGCGACCGCGGGCTCGTCCTTCACCCTCGACGTCATCCCGGAGGCCTGACCATGCCGATCAAGTCAGGCAGCACGGTTGTTCCCCTGATGGGCGTCGATGGGCGCGTCGTCGCCTACCGGCTCGGATCGCCCTCTAAATCCGGCATGCTCGCCATCGCCGGGATGGCCGCCGACGGCGTGGACGTGGCGCTCAAAGTCGCCTCGATGACCAAGCGCGACCAGTCGGGCCCCATCGCCATGGCCGTTGACGGCGAGGTCGTGCCGCTCAAGGGCGGCATGGCTCCGGGCATGATCTTGATCTTCATCGACGAGGCCAGTTCGGTCTACTTCAACCGCTATAATCCCGAATACGGCCAGGCCAACTGGGATGCGGACGTGGTGCGCTGGAACAGCCTGGTCGCCGCCAACGGTCCACCCGACTTCGCCGCCGTGCACAAGGTCGCCGGGCAGCCGACCCTCGACATCATCCCGCCCGACCGGACCTGTCCTCCGGAGATCAACTACCGGACCATCGTGCGGAATCCTGCCGCCGCCGACCTGGTCGCCGCTTACGAGGACTGCAAGGGCGATCCCACGATCCCGCATCCGCGCGAGGTGCTGATCTGCATCGACTCCTCCGGCTCGATGACCCGCTCGACCATGACGCCCGGCATCGACCCGTTCGAACAGTGGCTCAACGACGGCGGAACGTTCACGCCCGATCCGCTTGCCCCGCTGCCGCGCATCCCCTGGCGCGAGGTCCGGTTCGGCAGCGAACGGTGGCTGGACCTGACCTGCAACCTCTACGAGGACTACCGCTGATGCTGAACGAACACACCAACCTGATCGCCGACGGCGCGCGCCATAGCCTGCTCGCCTGGACCGTTGAGGATCCGGCGCTGGAGAACTGGGTGTTCGTCAACGGCGTCAAGCTCTACGGGCCCCTGCTGCTGGACACGCTCGAGCGTTCGGTGCCCGTGCCGCTCAGGGCCGACGAGTGCCTGGCTGTGGAAGTCCACGATGTGTCGCCCGAGGGAATTGCCACGCCGGTTTTCGAGACCCTGACCACGACACCCGAGATCCAGTGGAACCCGCTCCCCGGTGCGCAGCGCTACCGGCTCTACCACCGGGAGGGAAGCGGCGCCGAACGGCGTGTGTTCGACCGCCCTGCGACCGACTACCGGGGAACGCCCATCCGTATCGACGCCCCCGTCGAGTTGAACGGCGTGGGCGGCGTCTGGCACTTCCTGCGGGTGGAGGCCGTGGACGACTACGGCAACGAATCCACCCGCCGCGCCTGGCGATTCTTCGCCCAGGAGCCGCCCCGGCTCCCTTCACGAATCGAGATCGCCGACGGCGCGAGTCCCGGCCTCTTCACCATTACCGTCACCCAGTAACCACAGGAGAGACACACCATGCCGACCCCGACAGCAGACAAACTCAGGACCTACTTCGCGTCCCGCTACCTCGCCGCCGACGGCAATGCCCTGAACCAGTACACGGTCGACAGCGCGACCGTGCGCACCCTTGTCGAAGCCGCACTCACCGAGGCGTCGGGTTACTGGGACGGCGCGGTCGGCTGGTTCGACCCCGACACCACCACCACCGAACTGCAGGGCGCGGTGTTCCACGTCCAGACCTTCGATGGTGCCACCGACACGCTGACGCTCTCGCGCGACCTGCCCGCCGTGCCCCAGGCCGGAGACACCTTCCGCCTGGCGCTGGGCGGCAACCGCCGGTCGGGCCGGGAGACCTTCGGCATGGTCGTGGGCGGCGACATGCCCGAGTTCGCCCCGGTCGTGTGCGCGAACATCACGGGGCTGACCATCCACCGGGCCTCGGCGCGGCTCGGGGCAAACGATCTCTACATCGACTATGACCAGAGCCGCCAGGAGATCACCATCCAGGTGGGCTCCGGAGGCAGTCCGGGCCCGGCGCTAGACGTGTCCGCCGACGTGACCGGCGAAGCGATTCATGCGGCCGACGACCAGGGCTACATCATCGTCGACGTGGTGGCGGCCAGCCTGCCGGGCACCGACGCCCAGGAGGTGTTCACGCTGGCCTACCCGCGCGGGTACTTCTGTCCGGACTACGAGGGCTATGAGACCGGCGGCGAAGGCAAGACCCGCTACCGCCTCGAGGTGTGCCGGAACAACGACCCCGCCGACACCATGGTCGACCTGTGCGTCCACACGGTGAGTCCGGGCGGTGCTGCCAGCACCATCGCGGCGGGGCAGAGCCTGACCCCCGAGGCGGGCACCATCGACATCGACGGCGGGGCGGACTGGCCCGGACGCTCGTTCTGGGTGAGGAACGTGGATGCGAACGGTGGAGCGGGCGACTGCCGCTATGTGAAGTACCGCTCCGGGCCCACGCTCTACTGCGAGGCGGCCAGTGACTGGACGCGCCTGGCCTTCGACAACGGCACGAACGCGCCCGCCATCGGGGACGTTGTCGACGGGGCCAACTCCGGCGCGGCCGGGCGCATCGTCTCGGTTCAGGTGAACTCGGGCGACTGGGGCACCAGCGACGCGGCAGGCTTCCTCTACCTCTCCAGCGTGACCGGCGACTTCAACGACAACGAGAATCTGGAGAACTCGGGGCTCGTCTTCTCCCTGGCCGACGGCGCGGACGTCAAGGGCCTGCGCGACCACGTCGCCGCCAACTGGAATGCCGGGGACCATCTCCAGGTCATGCCCGACATCGATCTGGGGCTCGACGCGCCCGATGGCGGCAACCAGTTCGAGAACCCCGGGAGCGAGAGCCATGCCCCCGCCACCATCGCCTTCTCGGCCCCCACCGATGAGGAGGACGCCCTCTACATGGGCGACGTCGCCTCCGGGGAGATGCGGGGCGTGTGGCGGCGCGAGTGGATCATGGACAACCACCGGGCCCGCAAGGAGATCATCGCGGACGCGGTCTACTTCTGGGCGTGACCACGGAAGGGAGGCGAGCCATGGGACCATGAACCACACCGACCCCCGACCGGATGACGACGAGACAGAACCAACAATCGAGAAGCGAGGTGCGAGATGAAACCGAACACGATGAACAGAACGACGGCGCTGGTGATCGCCTTCGCCGGAATGCTGATGCTGGCGGCAACGGGCTGCAAGAGCACGCGGACCCTCAGTCAGACGGAGATGCAGGCGCGCCTGGCCGCGGTGACCGAACAGGTCCGCCTGGCGCAGGTGCGAAGCGGCTCGCCCGTAATGGCCGATTTCCTCAGCAACGTGCCCGACAGCGGCGCGGCCGGGTACACCCAGGTCAAGCGGGTGGTCCGGAACCCGGACGGGACGCCACTGATCCTCCCGAACGGACAACCGGCCATGGAAGGCGGGGTGGCCGTGGGGCTGCTCAACTCGATGCGCGACTTCGGCAACGTCGATCAGGCATGGCTGGTTCTCGGAGGCTGGGCGCGCAACCCTCTCACCGGCGAAGTCAGCCGCGATGCGACGCTGGACGGGCTTTTCACCTACGTCACCGGCGGCGGCGTGGCCAGTACGGTCAACAGCGAGTTCGCCGCCGTGTGGGCAGCAGCCCCGGCCGCCGAGAAGGCAGCGGCTGCCGAGGCGGTCAGGCTGGCGCTCGAGGTACGGAAGGGGATGATCGTCGACGGCATCACAGCCACGGGCGAAGCCGCCAGGGGCATCCTGCGGGAGGTCTACCGGGCCACGCCCGCCGGAGCCGGGCTGGCGGCCGTGGAAGTCCTGCTCGACTCCAACGGCCAGCAGATCCCGGCGACCGTGACCGAACCGTTCCGCACGCTGCCGTCCACCTCGGGCGGCGGGACGGACCAATGATCCCTCGCCCCCGTCGCGGCTTCTTCCTCTCTCCTTCCGGATCGCGGCGGGGGCATCTCTTCACCCCAAGCATGAATGGAGGCGGAACACCATGGAGAACGTGACAACGGCGGCTGACATCGCGGAACCCCGCAACGTGCCCGGCACGGACGGGCTCTCGGCGCTGCGTTCCTACTGGGACGCGTCGCCGGAGGAGCGTGCCCGGGTGTGCAACGGGGCCGGACCCCGCTGGCTCGACCGCTATCTCCCCTGGTGGCTGCGCTGGGTGCGGATGTTCGCCGACCGCCTGTGGGCCCTGAACTGCCGTCATGCCTTCGACATCCACGACTGGGACTATGTCGGGCTCCCGCCGACGCCTGAGGCGAAGATCGAGGCCGACGACCGGCTCCGGGACAACCTGGACTCGATCATCCGCAGCGCATGCGGCCCCCGATGGCTGACCGAGATGCGCCGTCGCGAGGCCCGGCGCTACGTGCGGCTGGTGCGCGAGTTCGGCTTCAAGGCATTCTTCGACAGGGACTGATCCGGGAGAAGGGGCAGCGGCAAGGGCGATGGTCACTCTGAACAATGCCATGTGCGGGGCGACGACGAACTTCCCGGAGACGGTGCTGGCTGATCTGGGCGGTCAGATCGTCGTCTTCGACTACACCCCGGACAGCGCCGGGTGGTCGGGGCCGGGGCCGTTCTGCGAGGGCTACGTCCAGCGCGACCCCATGTACGCCGGGTTCTACGACCTGTTCGCGGAGATGCCCGACTACTGGACCTTCCACGACGGCATGGACTGGTGGAGCGACTGCACGCTCATCAACGGCGTGGACGGGGCCGCCGGGTTCACGTTCCATGGCATCGCCTTCATGCCGGAGTCGATGCCGGTCGTGCGCGCGGGAAGCGCCTCCCGGCCATCGAGCCGGGCCGTCCAGGGGACACGGTCCAACGCCCTCCTGTTCGGTCCCGATCCCGACATCCTGCGCACGACATCGGCTGTCCGCCTGGCAGTCGAGAAGCCCATCAACCGCGCATCGTCCGCTCCCCGGTTCGCCGCCGTGCAAACCAGGGCCACGGGTTTCGGGAATCCCCTCCTGGACGCCATGCGGCCCAACCTGGTGTGCGTCTGGAAGCTCGAAGAAGCAACAGGCACTCGCGTCGATGCGATTTCCGGCGAGGATCTGTCCGCCCACAACAGCCCGGCCAGCGCCTCCGGGAAGGACGGATCGGCCTGCGTATTCGCCAACGCCTCGTCTCACGGCCTCTATCGCGACCACACCAAGCTCGGGCCGCTGGGCGCACACGGGGCGGACACCGAGATCGCGTTCTCGACCTGGATTCACGCCTCCACGCTCGGATACCGCAGCATCGGCGGGTTCATCGACGATATGGGCGGCATGGGGCCCTGGTCGGTGTCCCTGGGCTACCAGAACCGGATCTACGTCAACATCGCGACCCACGACTGGGACAACGCCTCCGCCCAGACCGACGGCATCGCGGCAGGTCAGTGGCACAACCTGGTCTTCACCTTCGCGGCCAGCGGACACCTTCGCGTTTACCTCAACGGCAGCCTGGCCGGGACCGGCGACACCTACGGCGGCGGGGGCGGCCTGGCACAGCCCTATTCCCCGTTCACCATCGGATGCGGCTATGTCTACGACTGGGAGCACGACACTTACAGCTACGGCAACTCCTGGGACGGGCTGATCGACGAGACCTGCGTGTGGAACACGGTCCCCGCCGACCCCGACGCCTTCGCCGCCGCACTCTGGAACGGGGGCCGGGGCGCGTTCTATCGGATCGACCCCACGCGCCGCACCGCATCCCGGATCGTCCTCGCGGGGCGGGGTCGCACGAGCATCCTGCGTCGGGAGTGCTTTGAGTCAGCCCCCGACCTGGCGCTGGCGGGTACGGCTGCCCGTTTCGACGCGGCCAGGCAACTCACGTCGATGCACGACGCTTCACGCCAGGCGGCCCGGGCAACCGTCCGGCACGATCGGGCGGACATGCTTGAGTTCCTGTTCGGGCTGAACCCGACCCGGACGGCATTCGCGCACCGTGCGGTGGTCCGCCGTCAGGCGCTCGCATCCGCCGCAACACCGGCTCAGGCCGCCGCCCGACAGTCCACCGTGGGTCTCAACGGCAGCCGTATCGTTGCCCTGGCGGACACCGTGGCTGCGCGTTTCGCGTCGCAGTTCAGCGCCGTCGCCTACCGCAACTACCTGGAGACGACGGCTCGACCGGCCGTGCGCCAAAGGACCGCCATCCTTGCCCCGGTACGACTGGAGTCCGTGCTCGGGATGGACCTCTTCCGCGCGACCACCGCCGTACGGCATGCCGCTCGGGAGCTTTCGGGCACGGTCTTCGGCAACCCTGTCCTCGACGCCCTCGGCGCACACCTGGTCTCGTGCTGGAAGCTCGAAGAAGACACCGGCACACGGCTCGATGCGATCTCCGGCGAGAACCTGTCGCCGCACAACACCCCGACGGGCGTCCCCGGCAAGGACGGACAGGCCAGCCGCTTCTCCAACGCCGAAGCGGACGGGCTCTACCGGGAGCGCGACGATCTCGGTCCCCTGGGAATCTACGGAGAGGGCATCGAACTCACGTTCTCGACCTGGCTCTACGTCGACACGCTGGGCTACCGCAGCATCGCCGGGTTCATCGACGACATGGGCGGCATGGAGCCGTGGTCGGTGTCGCTCGGCTACCAGAACCGGATCTACGTCAACATCGCCACACACGACTGGGACTACGCCAACTGCCAGTCGGGAGGCATCAGCGCCGGGACCTGGCACCATGTCCTCTTCACCTACGATGCTGGGGGTCACGTCCGCCTCTACATCGACGGGACGCTCGCGGGCACGGGCAGCACCTACTCCGGCAGCGGGGGCCTGGCACAGCCCTGGTCGCCGTTCACCCTCGGCTGTGGCTGGATCTACGACTACGAGCACGACACCTACAGCTACGGCAACTCGTGGGACGGCCTGATCGATGAGACCTCCGTCTGGCACGCCGTCCCGGATGACCCCGACCTGTTCGCGGCCGCCATGTGGAACGCCGGGAAGGGGCTCTTCCTGCACACCGATCCGCGGCATCGCACGCTTGCGGCCGCTCGCGGAGAACTGCGTGCCGCGAGCACAGGGACGGTGGCAGCCCGGGCGCTGGCCGACCAGGAGCTGGAACGGGCCGCCTCCCTCGCCCGCGCGCTGGCCACCCGTTACACGGTCGAGGCGGGCACCGGTGCATGGTCTTCCGTTCGCGGCAGGACGGCTGACGCTTCGGCTACGCGGGCCGATGCCGAGTACATCGTTGCGCTGACCCGGATCCTGAGCGCGGCCCGTCCCCGTGTGCGGCGCGACCTGTCCGTCCTGGAGTGTGGCCGGACGGCTCTCGGACTGGGCGCAAGGGGCGCAACGACTGCCGCCGGGGCCGCCTTCATGAAGGCGCTGGTCGAGCGGCTCCACGCCGATCACGGCGTTCGCCTCGGCGCGGGAATGAAGGTGACTTTCACCGCTTCCGCCGACCTCTTCGACATCCGGGCCGCCAGCCGCGTGACGACCGGCGAGCACCCCGGCGCGCGGAAGCTGCTGGCCTGGACGATCCCCCATCTGACCAGCGCCAGGGCCGAGATGGGAACGCGGACACCTGTGGTCTGGCTGGCCCGGGGCCGACAAGGCGCGTTGCATCGCGTGCGCCTCACGCTGCGCGCGCCGCAGGCCGCTGCCGCACAAGCCCGGCGCGATGCCTTCACGCTTGCGGGGTGGCGTCTTCTGGCCCGCAACGCATCGACCGGCACGGAGCTCGACTTGGGGTTCGTCCCCGCCGGGACCGATGGATCGGGCGGCGTGCTCGTCGATGTCCCGCTGCCGGATGGCGACTGGCAGATCGAGCCGAGGCCCGCCGAGTGGTTCTGGAACGACTGCCGGGGCCGCGCGGCGACCAGCGTCAGCATCCGGGATGGGCTCATCCTCAACGCCGGGCTGCCTGCCATACTCAACCTGCGGGGAGAGATCCTCAACCAGCGCCGGGGCGTCCGCTGGGAGATCGCCGCCGAGCTGCTGCCGGGCGATTTCCAGTTCGGCATCTGGACCGGGGCGGTATCGCCGGCCGATACGAGCGGGCAGCCGCTGGCAACCGTTCCCTTCTCTCGGGGCCGGGGCAGTTACCTCTACGCCTTCTCGCAGGCTGCGCCGCTCTACCTGGCTGTGGCGGCATTCGACACCGACGGCATGGGGCCGCAGACCGAGATCTTCCTCGACTGGGCCGCCGCGCCGCCCACGAGCCCGGTCAACCAGCTCGCCCGCTGATCCCCCGGTCCGGCATGACCCCTTCCCCCGGCCCGCGCGAGGGGCATTTCCGCGCACCAGACTGGAGGCGTGGGGAGGATTCGCAACCTGTTCGCCATGAACATGATAAAACTCTCCAAATCTCGGAGAATGTGTGCCTGAACGCCTTGCTGTGTGCCCGTGTGGAGCGAAGGTGTGACCATGGACAAGAACACCTACAAAAGACTGCCCGCCAGAGACTTGCAACACACCAAGGAGTAAGACGATGGACCTGCGCGAGATCAGATTCGGAATTGAGATCGAGACCGTAAAGAGAAGCCGCCGCGAGGTCGCCTACGCGATCCACTCGGTGGTGGGCGGAAACGTGACGCACGCCGGAACCCCCGCCTGCTACGACCCCTGGCACATCACCGACCTGCGCGGGCGGACCTGGAAGGTGATGGCCGACGCCTCTTTGGTGAACGTGACGCGCAACCTGCAGGCCGAGGTGGTAAGCCCGGTTCTCGGATACGACGACATCGCGCAGCTCCAGGAGGTCGTTCGCGCCATCCGCCGGGCCGGGGCGCGGGTGGATTCCACCTGCGGGATTCACATCCACATCGACGCCGCCCCCTTCGACGGGCGACGCCTGGGCAACCTCGCCAAGATGGTCTACAAACAGGAGCCCCTGGTCCTCCACGCGCTCGGCGTCAGCGCCAGCCGCCAGAGCCGCTACACCCGCCCGGTCGAGGACCAGCTCATCCGCCAGATCGAGGCCAGCCGCCCGACCACGACCGACGAGCTCAACCGCCTCTGGTACGGATACCACAACTCGAACCCCACCCACTACGACGGGACCAGGTACCACGGGGTCAACCTGCACAATGTCTGGTATCGCGGGACGGTCGAGTTCCGCTATTTCGAATCCACCCTCCACGCCGGGAAGGTCAAGGCCTACATCCAATTCTGCCTGGCCATCGCCGCCAAGGCCCTGACCGCACGCGCCGCCTCGAGCAAGAAGCGGGAGTTCAGCGCCACCAGCGCCAAGTACGATTTCCGATGCTGGCTCCTGCGCCTCGGGCTCATCGGCGACGAGTTCAAGACCGCCCGCCTGCACCTGATGGCCAACATGCCCGGCAGCGCCGCCTGGAAGAACGGACGCCCGCGAATCGCCAACGCCTGAAACGGGAACCGGGCGGGCCGGGCCATCGCGCCCGCCTCGCCCCAACAGAAGGAACGCGCACCATGAGAATCCGAATCCACCCCGAGACCACCGACGGCAAACCGATCCCCGGCAGCGGGACGATCATCGCCGCCGAAACCCCCTCCTGCCTCGTCGAGCTGATGCGGTTGCAGTCGCCCTTCAGCGGCGAGCTGCCCGTCGCCGAATACCGCGACGAGGTGCTTCTCCACACCGAAGGCCCCGAGCGGCGGCCGTTATCCGACGACCCGCAGGCCGCCGACATTGAGTTCCTCACCCGGCTGGCGGAACGCGCCCGCATCGAGTTCCTGCCCGACGACATGCTGCCTGAAGAGCCGGAGTCCGCGGAAGACGAGGAGGGGGCCGCATGTGCCGTCAGCCGAACGAAGTGAGACGGGCGGGCGCAGGCCGCAGCGACCGTAGGGAGCGGCAACTGGGCATCATCCGACCTGGCTACATCGCGCCCCATAGCGAGAAGGAGATCTCCTCATGTGCAGACAGGTCGGAATAATCCTCGGGCGGAAGCGCCGCCGCATCCCCGAGCACGACATTCTGCTGGACGTCTTCACCGAGATGCTCGTGCGGTCGGAGCGCGGTGGGCCCCACGCCACGGGCGTCGCCGTCCTGCGTGACGACGGCGCTCACCGAATCGCCAAGCGCCCGATGCCCGCCCGGCGATTCGTCGGCTGCAACGCCTTCTTCGAGGCGCTGGCTGGGTTCGACACCCGGGCCACGGCCATCATCGGGCACGCCCGCTGGCGCACGCGAGGCAGCGAGCAGAACAACCGCAACAACCATCCCATCCGCGCCGGGCGGGTCATCGGCACGCACAACGGCACGATCTACAACGCCGACGACCTGTTCCGGCGGTTCCACCTCAAGCGCGGGGCCGAGGTGGACAGCGAGCTGCTGTTCCGGCTGGCCGACATGGCCGTCGGCGACGGCGGGCTCGATGTCGGTGCGTTCCTGCGCCTCGTCACCCCGTGTCGCGGCCAGATCGCGGCCGTGTTGGCCGCCGTGGGCGCACCCGGCCACGTGGTCGTACTCAAGGGCAACAAGCCCCTCGAGTTCCGCTACAGCCGCCGGTATCGCGCCGTGGCCTACAGCACCGATGCCGGGCCTCTCGACGACGCCATTGCTGCCTGCTGTCCCGCACCTCACGATTGGCGGGCGATGGTCGTCAGGCCCATGACCATGCTTGTCTTTCGCCACGAGGACGTCTTCAGCCCGGAAGCCTACCACCTCCGGTTCGATGCCCGGGCACGCGAGCGCATTACAGTAGAGAAAGGGATCGCCCCATGAGTTCACCGACCCCGCACATCACGCTCTTCGTCTACGGCACGCTCAAGCGTGGTCAGTGGAACCATGATCGGTTCTGCCGCAACGCCGTCGACATCCGTCCCGCGACCATCGTTGGTCGCCTGTATCAGCTCCCGGCGGGATTCCCGGCGGTCGTCATCCCGGAGGAGACCATCCTCGCACACGGCACCGCCAATCCCCTGGCGGATGCCCGGACGCAGGCCGAGCTCGCCGAACGCGGGGTCGCGATGCCGCAGGCCGAGGGGAATTGGGGCGTGGTCCACGGGGAGCTGATCACGTTCCCGCACCCGGAGCGCGACCTTCCGCCGATCGACCGCTTGGAGGGGTTCCGGCCCGGCTGGGACGGGTTGTATCGTCGCGCGCTTGTTGCCGTCCAGGCCGATGGCGATTTCGGGACCGTCTGGGTGTACCTCATGCCCGCCATACGGAGAGGAAGACTGTGCTCCAGCGGATGCTGGGATGGCGACGGCAGCTGAGGACTGAGACGGTCGCCTGCAATTCCCGCTTTGTAGGGGTCACTGCAACACGCCCTGGAGTCTGTGGATGGTATGCAGAGCCACCGTCTACTTCCCGCGCGTGTTCTCCCGTGCAGGTTCCGGGGCACTACACTTCCCCAGTACTCGTCGAGATTGCCTACTCACATCTTCGGCGAAGGGGCGCATGGCATCACGCTCGGAGACGGCATCAAGTTCAGTGAGAGTCCGTGCAAGCAGCTGCCGCGCTTCCACAATGCTGTCTTGTCGCACGAGCAAGTCGGCCAACGCAGTCCGGTATGCGCCAAGCCACACGGTGTATGTGGTGTTCTCTCGATCCGCCTCTCTGAGAAGTGCCATCTCCTCCACCGCCCGGCGGAAGTGCTTCTCGGCTTCCTCAATCCGCCCCGTCCGGCGGTATACAACCGCCAACTTGTGGCAGAGCTGTGCGCGCCCGGCGGCGTACTGTGAAACATACGGGTGTCGACGCACGAGCCACTCCATCTGCTCAAGGCTGCGCCGCAATCGCTCCTCGCCCGGCGGGCGTACTCCGCTGTCCAGGTCCCTTCGCCGCGGTCCATCCATGGCGTAGGTCCGGGCGAGTTCGAAGCGGAACCGGGGGTTGTCCGGATGGCCGGCCACCAGTCCCACCAGGATTTCGGTGGCCTCGTCCCGTCCATTGATCTGCTGTTTTTCGCCCCTGCCGCTGCGATTACGGCCCGGGCGCTCGCGGCAGCACAGCGCGAGGAGGAACAGGCAGTCCATGTCGGTCGGGTCCTCCTGCAGCAATGCCCGCAGCTCGTCGATTGCCGTCTGCAGGTGCTCCAGTGAGTCGCGGGTCCTCGGGGGGCGCACGTTGTCCTCTTGCCGATCAGGTCGGCCCCGCCCGGGAGGTGCCTTGACACTGACGGCGGTCCCCAGGCACGCGTGGGTCCGAGCTCGCTCGATGCGTGTCTTGCGGCTTCGTTGCATTGTCGACGGCAGGGATGCGAGAATAGTCAACGCTTCCTGATGCGTCCCTTGCCACTCATCTCGTGTTGGCATTGTCTTGAGGAGCTGCCCCAAGCGATTCAGCACGCGGGCCCGTTCCAGCAGATACCCAGCATCCTGGCAGTTCTGCGCCAGAACGGCGTAGGCATCTGCCGCCTTGCGGAACGACACTTCAGCTTGACCAACCTGCCCAAGTTGCCACTGCACATCGCCTATGCGTTTGCGGGCTGCGGCCGCTTTTTCCCGCACTTGGAGCGCATCGCCAGTCTCGGAAGCCAAGCGGTCGTACAAAGGCAGCAACTCTTGGAGAAGCGTGGCAGCGCCTCGGGTAAGCACCGGGGCGTCTGGAAGATCAAGGTCTTCCCCGTCGCCCGGGGCGATGGATGCTCCGGACGAAGACCCGATCATATTGGGCGAGAAGCGGCTGAACATCCGGTCCAAGGCTTCGAGAGCAAGATCCGCATTGGCTTCCGCTCTTGCCCGGGCCTCCTTCTCCTGGGCTAGCGCAGCGCGCGAGGTGGCCCAACCGACGGTAACTGCAGCAACTGTCGTCACACTCAAGATCAGGAGAGCGGCGACCATCGCAGCCAACGCAGGCTTTCGTCGGGCCCAACGCCACAGGTGGACGGGCCAGGGAACAGGACGCGCCCGAATCGGCCGTTCCTCCAGGAACCGCCGCAGATCGCCCGCAAGGGCTTCCGCGCTTGGGTAGCGATGTTGGGGCTCGTGGGCCGTCAGTTTGTGGACGATCGTGTTCAGGTCCCTGGGCAGCGCGGGAACCGACTCACGCAGAGAAGGGGCAGCATCGTGCGTGATCCGATGCATGAGTTGAGCACGGTCTGTGTCGGGATACGCCGGCTTCAGGGCCAGGAGTTCGTACAACAGCAGGCCCAGCGCATAGAGGTCACTGGTGGGGTTCGCCTCTCCCCGGAACTGCTCCGGTGCCATATATCGCAGCGTTCCGGCGGTGGTGCCGGTTTGCGATACGTCGTCTGCGTGGAGTGCCTTGGCCAAACCGAAGTCCGCAATCCAGACGCCACCGTGTGCGTCCACCAGCACATTTGCCGGTTTGATGTCGCGATGCAGAACGCCCTGCTGGTGGGCATGTTCGAGGGCCTCCGCCAGACTCAACCCGATCCGAGCCACGTTGCGCCAGCGGTCACGCTGGGAACACCCCCGGAGATATAGGCTGACTGTTTCCACAGAGGGTGTTGGCGATTGCTCGGCGGCCGCCAGGTAGGCGATGACCTGGTCCAGAGAAACACCGTCGATCAGTTCCATAACGTAGTAGCGTGTGTCATCTTCCACGCCGACACCGTAGATGGCCACGATGTTGGTGTGGTGCAGGCTGGCGGCCAACCGTGCTTCGCGCTCGAAACGACTTGTCCGGGCATTGTCGGCGACGGTGTGGCCGAGGAGTATCTTCAGCGCTACCCGACGTCCTAGAGACTCCTGTTCTGCCTCGTAGACCACCCCCATGCCACCACGCCCGATTTCACGGATGATCCGGAAGTCCCCAAGTCGCTCGGGTGGGGAGGCGTACGGCCCTGCCGAGCAGGGAACAGGCTCTGTTTCGCTCTTCAGATCCTCAAGCGCCACAGCCGCAGGAAACAGCTCTCGAATCTCGTCCGCAAGCTCCGGATACCGTTCCGCATACGCCTCCACAGATGGAGAACCGCCCTGCCGCGATTGTTCGAGGAACTCCTCCAGGAGCGCGTCAAACTCAACTGTGCTGGCGTCGTGGTCACTCACGTCCCATGCGCTCCCTGAATTCGGAGACTTCGGCGAGCAGGTCCTTCACCCGTTTCAGAGCCCTCACGTAGCGGATGCTCGCGGCTTTCTGCTCAATTCCTAGCACCTCTGCTACTTCCTTGTTGGTCAATTCCTCGAAATGCCGCAGCGCCAACACTTCCCGATCCGTGTCATCCATCTGCTCAATGGCACGCACCACCAACGCATGCGCGTCGGCTCGAGCGGCGGCTTGGCTGGGAGAAGTCAGGTCGCCTTCCAAGTGCAGGATGATGGAGGCCGAAGTGGCGTCGGGATGAGGCCGGTCATGCAGACTGATCTCGCACCTGGGATCCCTCTTCTGCACCCCAAGGTGATGGCGATGCACATCGGTCAGCGTCTGCATAACGATGCTCCGTACCCACACGAACAGAGAGACGGTGCCATCGGACTCGTAGTGGCACAGGCGCTTTTCGGCCGCGAGGTAGGCATCCTGCAGTATGTCCTCCGGATCGGCGCGCCCGCGCAGCTGCGCATGCATGCGGAAGCCAATGAGCCTGATCAACCGCTGACGCTCTTTGGCAAAGACCTCGCCCAGCCCTGTTCGCCCCGCGGTCCGGCCGGACACCGCCGTGCTCGACTCGTGGATTCGGTTGTCGCGTGTATCCGCCAACTGTTGTTCCTTATCTGGAGGACAGGTTCGTACCCATAGAACGTAACCGGATCTGCCCGATTGTCTGCTGCCCCGAGCCAGACTGATCTGCGACACCGGCAGGGCTGCCCAATATGCCCCATGAGGCGACAGGGCGCCCCCGGCTTGCCCGACGGCCTGGCCGTTTCGACCCTATTTCCCGCCGGCGTGTAGAAAAGGGTCGGCCGTTCTCGTTACACACCTCCATGGACCCCGACAGATGGCACAAGCACGACCTCAACAAGGAGATCCACAGATGAAAAGCCGTAGCGTTCCACTCGCAGTCGCGGTCCTGTTTCTCTGCTCTGGAGCTGCCTGGACGCAGTCCGAGCGCAGGCAGGGAGATGGCCGGGGGAAACGGGAGGAAAATGCCCAGCGGGGCCAGGGGCGAGACGCCCGCGGGGGTGAACAGCGCGGAGGTGGACGGGAGAGAGATGGAGGCGCTCCCGACGCCAGGCGTTTGCTCGAGTATGACGCCGACGGCAACCTGCTCATCGAAGAACAGGAGTTGAGAAACGGCCTCACTGGGCTCCAGAAGGACGCAGCAGCCGCGCTGACACTCGTGATGCAGGGGGTCGACGTGAATGGAGACGGCACGTTGGGTGACGACGAGGCCGAGAAGTTGGCCGATGGCGTCCGGACGCTCTCAGCCGTCCGACGCGCCGACAGGAATCGCGACTGGAAGCTCGACGACGACGAGATGAGTGCACTGTGGGAGCAGATGGCCAGAGCCTGTCAGCAGTACAACCAGGATCTTCTGCAGCGCTTTGACAAGGACGGGGACGGCAAACTGAGCACGCAGGAAACCGCTGAAGCAAAGCAGCAGATGCCGGAACGCGGACGCGGTGGAAGAGGCGGCGTGCAGAGGGGTGGCGAAGGTAGACGGGAGGATCGCGGCAACCGTGGCGAAGGCAGACCCGAGCCCCGGCGATAGGCCTACGGCCGAAGGAGGCGATCGTGAGAACCACAGACATTTCTTCCTCATCCGACACAGGGAGGCGGCTGAACGTGATGGATTCGGCGGCGACGTTCTGCTTGGCGGCAATCGGTTGGCTGGTCATAGGTTGCCCGATGGTGTGTGCTTACGAATCGTTGCGCGGACCGACGGAACTGCTGCATTGGGACGAAGGCAAGGCATACAGCGGCTATACGCTCTTCGCTGCGCACGGGCAGAGCTACCTCATTGACATGGAAGGACGGGTCGTCAATGCCTGGCGCTTGGGCACGAACCCACGCCTGCTGGACAACGGTCACCTGCTCGACGCCACGCGCGATGATCCCAGCGGTTTCCAGGGCTTCCAGGAAGTAGGCTGGGACGGCAAGGTGGTCTGGAGCTACGCCGAGAGCCGCGAGGGCTACGCGCCACACCACGACTGGGTGCGCACCCACAACAAGGCCCTCAACGCCCCGACCACGCTTTACATCGCCAACCGCGCGATCTCCCACGACCAGGCCATCGCGGCTGGGTGCGATCCCCGCAACGGACCGTTTCGCGGGGCGCAGATGGATGCCGTCGTCGAGATCGACATGGACGGGAACGTGGTCTGGGAATGGTGGTTCTTCGATCACGTCGTGCAAGACGTCGACGCGACCAAAGCCAATTACGCGGGTGAAGGCAAGACCATTTCCGATCACCCGGGGCGAATCAACCTGAATCTCCCCGGGCGCCCGCTCAAGCGTGACTGGCTGCACTGCAACTCGCTGGACTACAACATCGAGACCGGTCACATCGTCATCAACTCCGTCCAAGGCGAGTTCTACGTCATCGACCACGATGGAACGTTCGTACCCGGCGATCCGTCCGCGAGCATCGCGAAGGCGGCGGGCCCGGCGGGCGATTTCCTGTATCGGTTCGGGGATCCGGCCCGCTACGGCCAAGGCAATCCCCCCACCATCCTCGAAGACTGGACGCAGGCCACCAGCGGCCACAAGCAGATGGGCGGGGCACACGACGTGCAGTGGATCCGCCCCGGGCTGCCCGGAGCCGGTCATCTGATGGTGTTCAACAACGGGCAGTATCTGTTCGACCGCACCTCGCAGTCCTCCGTTCTCGAGATCAACCCGTTCCTCGACGCCGGCGGGAACGAGACGAACACATATGTCAACCCGCCCGACGCAGGTTACGAGACCGTTCGCTTCGACCACGACACGCACAAGCCGCCCCGGCAGGTTTCCCGGCAGACTGTGTGGAGCTACCAGTCGCACAGCAATCAGGGCTTCTTCAGCCACATCGGAGCCGGCTGTCAGCGCCTGCCGAACGGGAACACGCTGCTTTGCTCCGACACCGAGGGACACCTATTCGAGGTCACGGCAAATGGTGAGGTCGTGTGGGAGTACATCAATCCGGTGACCAAGAGGTTCGGCACGGTGAAGATCCTGGAAGATGCACTGCCGATGACGAACGCGGTGTTTCGGGCCTATCGCTACGGTCCTGACCATCCGGCCTTGAAAGGTCGTGATCTTACCCCCAAAGGCACGATCACGGACGCATTCCCGCGCGAACCCCAGGCCGAGCGTCCCCTCGGCGGCCGTCGTGGGCAGGGCAGCCGCGACCCGGAGCCGAATGGCGGCGGGGACGGTTCAGTCCGGCCGACCAACAACTGGGGTGGATGGCGGAGGGAAAAGCCATGACACGCAACGACCAGAGAGCGCTCTGTGGAAGCCTGCTCATCGCGCTGCTTGGGCTTACCGGACTGACCCAAGGCAGCGTCGTTGCCCCTGGCGCAACGCTCAAGAAGGCCGGTGACGGATTCGTGTTCACTGAAGGCCCGGCCGCCGATGCTGCGGGAGATGTGGTCTTCACCGACGTGCGTACGAGCTGTATTCACAAATGGTCGGCAGCCAACAACACTGTTGCCCTTTTCCGGGCAGACACGGGCAATGCCAACGGACTGGCATTCGATCCGCATGGCAACCTGTTCATCTGCGAAGCCGGCAACGGACGCATCACAGTGCTGGACCCACACGGCAACCTGAGCGTCGTGGCCGACGAGTACCAGGGACGCCGCCTCAATCAGCCCAACGATCTGTGGGTGGATCCCGCAAGCGGCGTCTACTTCTCCGACCCGATCTACGGAAGAGGGACCCGCTCCCAGGACGGTGAGCACGTCTACTACGCGTCGCCGAATCGAGAACGGGTCATCCGTGTCATCGACGACATGCAGCGCCCCAACGGCCTGATCGGCACCCCCGACGGCCGAACGCTTTACGTCACCGACCACGGCGCCGGCAGGACGTTCCGCTACGCCATCATGCCCGAAGGCACACTGGCCGACAAGACGCTGTTCTGCGAGGCAGGATCCGATGGCATGGCGATCGACAGCGGCGGGAACGTCTACCTGACGTCGGATGCGGTCCTGGTTCTCGATCCGACCGGCCGTCAGATCGAGCGGATCGCGGTCCCGGAACGCCCAACCAACGTGACGTTCGCGGGGCCGGACCGGGGAACGCTCTTCATCACGGCCCGGACTGCCGTCTACACCCTGGCCATGAACGTGAGCGGAGCGGGAGCGCCAATCCCGCCGGCCCGCCTGCCCGACACCGGTCAGACGCGCGACACGACCGCAACACACGGTGAGGACAGCGACTACACGATCAACCCGCCCGCATTCCGGGACAACGGCGACGCCACGGTCACCGACCGCGTTACCGGACTGACCTGGCAGAAAGCGGATGGCGGCGAGATGACGTGGACCAAGGCAAGCGAGTACGCCGAGGGGCTGGTCCTTGGCGGACAAGACGACTGGCGCTTGCCGAGTGCGCAGGAGCTGTTCAGCCTGATGGATCACGGTCGGCACGAGCCGGCGCTCGACACCGAGGTCTTCGGCCGCTCCTCAGCTCAGTATTGGTGGACATCAGAGCCGCGGGCCGATGACCGGGGCAGGATCTGGGTCGCCAATTCCGGGGGAGGGATCGGTCCGCATCCGGCATCGGAGACTCTGAGCGCCGGTGGCGACAAGCGATTCCATGTGCGCTGTGTTCGCGGCCTGTGGAGCCGCGAGTCGGCAGCCGATCTTGTCGACAACGGCGACGGCACGACAACAGATCGGCGCACTGGCCTGGTCTGGCAGCAGACAGGGAAAAGCGGCTCTACCTGGGAAGACGCCCTGGACTACGCCGAGAACCTGACGTTGGCCGATCGGGACGATTGGCGGCTGCCGAACATCAAAGAGCTTTTCTCGCTGGTCGACGTGAGCCAAAGCCGTCCTGCATTCGACGCGGACAAACTGGCCGGGACACTCACATCCGCGTATTGGTCGTCCACCAGCGAGGCCAATCGGACCAGTCGCGCGTGGACCGTTGAGATGCGCTACGGCCTCGTGGAGTATGCCGACAAGACCGGGATGGCAGCCGTCCGTGCGGTCCGAGGAGGCACGGCGGGCGAGCCGACGGCGCCTGATCCGTCCGGCGCAGCCAAGGCGGGGACGACGAGCATCGAGCCGGACGGTACTGTGCAGATCCCCGGTGGGACGTTCCAGATGGGGGATCACCACAATCTGGGCGGACGCGAACACCGAAACGACGAAATCCCCATCCACGAGGTCACCCTCGACTCTTTCTACATGGGCGTCTTCGAGGTCACCAACGTCGAATACTGCCGTTTTCTCAACAGCGCATTGAAACAACGTTCCATCACGGTTCGGGGAGGCGCTGTCTCCGGGCCGGCATGGGCTCCGCTTTACTGCGAGACGCGTCCGGAGGTGCCCTACAGCGACCTCCAGTGGGGCGGAACGGAGTTCGCAGTTGTCTCCGGCAGGGAGCAGCATCCCGTGGTCTGCATTCGCTGGGAAGGGGCGGCAGCCTACTGCAACTGGCTCAGCGCCGAGGAAGGTCTCGATCCCTGCTACAACCTGGAGACTTGGACCTGTGACTACACACGGAACGGCTACCGGCTGCCCACCGAAGCGGAATGGGAATACGCCGGGCGTGGTGGGTTGCGCGAGCCTTATCGGATTTACCCCTGGGGCGATGATGCGGATATCGCACGTGCCAACTGGCCCAGCTCAGGGGACCCCTATGAGACCGGGCCTTTGCCGTGGACCACGCCGGTCGGCTTCTACAGCGGCGAGCTCCGCACCAAGGCGGAGTTCGGCTGGCCCGGACGGCAGGAAACCTACCAAACCAAGGACGGCTCGAACGGCTACGGCCTCTACGACATGGCCGGGAATGTCTGGGAATGGTGCAATGACTGGTATACGAACACGTACTACGCCACCGGTCCGTCCGTGAACCCCGAAGGCCCGACGTCCGGGAAACCCATGCCCGACGGCAAACCGTACCGGGTTCTGCGCAGCGGCAACTGGTACAACGGTCCGGAAGGACACTCGCGCGTCTCGAACCGTAACCCGGCTCATTTCCGCGGTCCGCAGGATCCGAATCATCCATATTACCACATCGGCTTTCGCATCGTACTTGACGTCACGGAGGACGGTCCCCGGCGAGAAGCGGGAGAACCCAAGACCATCGACTCGGTGGGCCTCGCCCCAGTCTCCAGACCCAGCCCGCGACCGGCAGGGCGAACACAAGGCGGAACATGGAGGAATCCCTGGAGGCGCGGCCAGTGATGATGAACCAAGCCCCCATGGGACTTGTGGCCCGGCGCGGCACTATCCACTCGCATCAGCAACCAACACGGCCCGGATTGTGGCGGCTGATAGCCTGAATGGAGCGAACCCCCTATGCAGAACAGACGTAGCTTCCTTCGAGCGAGCGCCATATCGGGTCTGGGGCTCACGTTCGGCCTCGTGTTGTTGGGGCAGGAAGGTCGGGGTAGCGGTCGCCGAAGTCGTGGGGAGCGGTACCCGAGGGGGCCCGCAGGGGATCTGTCCCGGATCTTGGGCAGACCCACGAAGGACTCGGTCGCTCTAAGCGTTCTCTCTACCAGGCCCTTGGAGACCTATGTGGAACTTGGCAGAGAGCGGGACACATATTCAGTGCGAACCGATCCTGTCAGAATCGAGGCCGGAACGCCCACTGAAATCGCCATCACTGGGCTCCGCCCCGACACCCGGTATTTCTATCGCATGCGCTCCCGAAGTCCGGGCGCGGCCGATGTCGAGACTGGGCCGGCGTGCTCTTTTCACACCCAACGGGCTCCGGGAAGCACCTTCGTCTTTGCCTTGCAGGGCGACTCCCACCCCGAGCGCCTCGGCAAGATGTACCATCCCGATCTGTATGAGCGCACCATGCGCAACGTCGCCTCGGACCATCCCGACTTCTACGTGACCCTCGGCGACGACTTCAGCATCGAGCGTCTGATCGAACGCAACGAGCTCAGCCAGCCCGCTGTGGATCGAGTCTATGCGCACCAACGCAGCTTCCTCGGACTGGTGGGGTGCTCGTCGCCGCTGTTTCTCGTCAACGGCAACCACGAGCAGGCCGCCCGGTATCTCCTCGATGGGACGCCGAACAGCGCCGCGGTGTTGGCGGGGCGGGCGCGAACCCGCTTCTTCCCTCTGCCTGCCCCGGGCGATTTCTACCAAGGTGATGCGGAAGAGGCAGAGTCTGTTGGGCTGCTGCGGGACTACTACTCGTGGACATGGGGGGATGCACTTTTCGTCGTGCTCGATCCGTACTGGCACTCACCGGTGCCGGTGGACAACAAGGCCGGGCCCGGCAAGCGCGAGGGGAAGCAGCGAGGCAGGAAAGGTCAGCGCGACCTGTGGGATGTGACCATCGGAGATGCCCAGTACCGGTGGTTGACGGACGTTCTTACCCGGAGCCGTGCTCGGTTCAAGTTCGTTTTCGCTCATCACGTCCTGGGCACGGGCCGCGGCGGCATCGAGATGGCTGGCCTCTACGAGTGGGGAGGCAAAGACCGCCGGGGAGTAGATTTGTTCGCACAGAAACGCCCCGGGTGGGAACTGCCCATTCATGACCTCATGGTGAACAACGGGGTGACCATCTTCTTCCAGGGGCACGACCACCTCTTTGCACGCCAGGAACTCGATGGCATCACCTACCAGTCCGTCGCCAATCCGGCAGACGACACGTATACGGCCTTCAACGCCGACGCCTACCGCAGTGGCGATGTCCTGCCCAATTCAGGCCACCTGCGCGTCACCGTGTCGCCGCAGGAGGTCCGGGTGGACTACGTCCGTGCGTTCCTGCCCGACGACGAGACCGAAGGCCGAAAGAACGGGGCCGTGGCGTTCCGATACGCGATCGAGGCCGCGCCGGAGCATTGAGTTTGTGTAGAAACCGCCCGGGGTTTCCCGTTACCACTCGCAGGACCTCTCGCGAGAACGGACAACACTCTCACAGCGAACAGGAGTAGACAGATGAGAACACGGACGCGAAACTGGCTGGCCGCTCTGGCCATAGGCGCCTTCGCCGCCGGACAGATACAGGCGTGGGCACAACAGAACTGGGGCACGTGGAAAGGGGAAGGCAAATCGGGGCCGGCTCGCGAGAGCGCCCGACGTGAGCTGCCGGCGCGTGACACCGGCGAGAGGGGCGCCCCCTGGCAGCGCGAGGAGGACTTCGGCGAAGTCAAACGCCAGATCGGTCTCATCACGAACACGCCCGCAGCCTGGCCGGGCTACATGCTCTTCGCTCCCAAGCACTTCCTCTACACCTATCTGATGGACAACAAAGGGCAGGTAATCAACACTTGGACCAGTCAGTACGAGCCGGGGCAGTCCGTGTACCTGCTCCCGAACGGGAATCTCGTCCATTGCTGCTTCACCAAGAGCGGCGGCTTCACACGAGGCGGGGAAGGTGGCCGGCTTGAGGAATACGACTGGGACGGCAACCTGGTCTGGGAATTCGACTATGCCGGCGACACCTACCTGGCGCATCACGACATTGCCATCCTGCCGAACGGCAACATCCTGGCCTTGGCGGTCGAGAAGAAGAGCTACGCGGAATGCTTGGCCGCCGGGTTCCGTGCCGACTCCCTGCGCGATCGTGAGCTCTATCCCGACTACGTGATCGAGATCGAGCCGACCCGTCCGAAGGGCGGCAGGATTGTGTGGGAGTGGCATGTGTGGGATCATCTGATCCAGGAGAACGACCGAACGAAGGCGAACTACGACGACGTCTCGGCACACCCCGAACGGATCTGGGTCGACTGCAACGGCAATATCGCCACGGCGTTCTGGAACCACATGAACTCCATCGACTACAACGCGAATCTCGACCAGATCATGCTCAGTGTGCGCGGGTCGAGTGAACTCTGGATCATCGATCACGGCACGACCACGGCCGAGGCGAAGAGCGACAGCGGCGGACGCTATGGCAAAGGCGGGAGGCTGCTCTACCGCTGGGGCAATCCTGCCGCATATCAGCGTGGAACAGCCCGTGACCAGACGCTCTTCCAGCAGCATGACACCCAGTGGATCGCTGAGGGATGCCCCGGTGCGGGCAACATCCTGGTCTTCAACAACGGCCTGCGGCGAGTCCCCCCGGGCCTGAGCAGCTCCCGTGACATCCCGAAGCCCGTCGTCGGTAAGGACTGGGGCTACTCGTCGGTCGACGAGTTCGTCCCGCCGGTGAACGCGGACGGGTCCTACCGGCTTGCCGAAGGCGGTTCCTACGGGCCGACCGAGCTGACTTGGACCTATGTGGCACCGAACCCCACTGACTTTTTCGCAGAGGCCATTTCCGGCTGTCAGCGCCTGCCCAACGGCAACACGCTGATCTGCGACGGCACCAGCGGCGTGTTCCTCGAGGTAACGCCTGGCAAAGAAGTCGTCTGGAAGTACGTCTGCCCGGTCACCGCAGACGGCCCCCTCGAGCAAGGCGCCCCGATCCCGCTGGACCATCGGGCGCACATGATGAACGCCGTCTTCAAGGTGACGCGCTATCCGATCGACTTTGCAGGGCTCGCAGGCAAAGACCTTTCCCCTAAGGGCGCCCTGGTGGGAATGAAGCACAGTCACGTGCCCGAGAACCTGAGCAAGGCGAGACCGCGATCCGGCGGCAGGCGCTGAATGTGGGAGACGGCAACTGTGAACTTGACGCATCACACCTGCGGGCTGTTTTTGGCGGTTGCTCTGCCCCTGCTCCATGCCCAGGAGTCAACGACCAGTTGGGGACCTTGGAGGCCGACCGGGGAAAGCGCTGCAGTCAACCCGGTTGAGCAGCAAAGCACGCGGGGAACGGACCGGTCAAGTCGGGATTCGGGGCACGGCCCAACCGGGGGGTTCCGGACGGAGGTCCCTGGCCATCCATATGACATTGTCCTCGGGCGCCCGACACGGACCTCGGTCACGATCAGCGTGTTGTCGTATCCCGACGCCACCGTTCAGGTGCACTACGGAACGAACCCGGAGGTATATCCCGAAACAACTGACCTCATCCGCGTGTCGGCCGGCGCTGTCAGGGAGATCGCGGTCACGGGGCTGCAGGCTAACACTCGTTACTATTACCGGTTGGTGCATCGACGGAGCGACGACGGCGAACGGGAAGCAGCCCTGGCTGAGGGGACGTTCCACACCCAGCGGCCAGCGGCGACTCCCTTTACATTCACGATACAAGCCGACTCGCATCTGGACGAGAACACAGAACCCACCCTCTACGCTCAGGCCTTGCGCAACGCCCGGGCTGACGAACCCGACTTCCACATCGACCTCGGCGACACATTCATGACCGGCAAGTACGGGCGCCGTCATGAAGACGCGTTGCCCCAATACATGGCCCAACGCTACTACTTCAGCCTGCTCTGCCATTCTGCGCCGCTCTTTCTTGTTCTGGGCAACCATGACGGCGAAACGGACGGGCGGGTCACGGCAGCAATCCGCATGCGGACCAAGTACTTCCCCAACCCAACCCCCAACAGTTTCTACACAGGAAGCCCGGAACAGATAGACGGAGTTGGCCCGGCACAGAACTACTACGCATGGGAATGGGGAGATGCGCTGTTCGTCGTCCTCGATCCCTTCCGGTACACGGCCGAAGAGCGGGGCCGACGCAAGTCCGACAACTGGGGGCGGACGTTGGGCAAGGAGCAGTATGGCTGGCTGAGGAACACGCTGGAGAGCAGCACGGTGCCGTTCAAGTTCGTGTTCGTCCACCACTTGGTGGGCGGCCTTGACCGGAACGCTCGCGGAGGCGTGGAAGCGGCCACGCTCTACGAATGGGGCGGTCGTGATCCCAATGGCGACGAGACGTTCAGTCAACACCGCCCAGGATGGCAGATGCCCATTCACGATCTACTGGTCCGGAACGGCGTGGACATCGTGTTCCACGGACATGACCACTTCTTTGCCCGGCAGGAACTTGATGGCATCACCTACCAGCTCGTCCCGCAGCCCGGGCACCCTGGAACCCGGCGTCCACGATATGCGGAGGAGTACGGGTACGCTCAAGGCGACATACTCGGTGGGGCCGGCCACATCCGGGTCCGCGTCGGTCCAGAACAGGTTCGAGTGGAGTTCGTCCAGGTCAGCGCCGCGACAAGACCAGGCCCCCTGTCTGGCAGTGCTGCGGCAGTGTTCTCATACACAGTGCCCTCCGCAGTGCCCCATCGAGCTGCCGGTCGCCCCTGAAACAGCTGCGAGCAATCAGTGCGGCAGAATGGCACGGCAACGCGCTCGAACAGCTGATCACCGGTCCTTCGTTCGCCCGATTTGCACTGGCCAACCGGTTCCGGCTGTGTCTTCATCCACTGCGGCTTATCACGGGACCTTTGTGGGGACCGCCGCATTCTGCAGTGGCCGTTAAGCAGAAAGGGGGAATCGGCGGTCAGGACACCAGATTCGGACCTTTTGCCGTCGATGCTCGAAACAGAGAGTTTTCGGCGTTTTCCGGGCTCTTGGCGTGATCAATGGGGAGCCATTCTTTTTCGGCCCCGAACCATCGGGGCCTTTTCTTTGACGGCCCGCCACCCGGCTGGCCGTTCGCCTTTCCGTCCGCAAATCCCGCTCAGCCAAAGGGATTTGCGACTCCTGTCCCGCCGCTCTCTCGCCGCCCGGCGTGCTCTATCCTCGGGTCGTCCGCCCCGCCGTCCGGGCCGGAATCCGTCGAGAAACGGCCAAAACTCTCTGGTGCTCTCGCGCTCTATAGAGACAAAAACTCTACGCACCTGCTCTCGGCCCGGATTTGGCCCGTTTCCGGGACGCCCCGACGGCTCCACCCCCGGATTATTGAGCGGCCCGGTGGCGGTCGCGCCGCGATGCGCTCGGCGTAGAGGTAGCCAACGCCTCTCTATTGCTCTCGAAGTACCTGGAATCATGTGACTTGGCCTGTTCACTGTTCCCGCCGGAGCGCTGTTAAATGCGCCTCCGGCCAGGGAGGTGGACACGCCGGAATTAGCCTGCGGCCGTGGCGCGAACGGCAAACGACAGGGCAACGAAGCCCGCGCGAGGGTCAGCACCGTCCCCGACTCGCGGCGGCGACTCGACGGGCTCATCCGGGGCCCACAGGAGTGTGCTGGCGACGCTTCGCAGATGGAAACCAGCGGCCTCAACCAGATCAACCGTCTCTTGGACGGTGCGGAAGGTAGCCGAGGTGTAGATGCGATGCCCCTCGGCCTTCTTCCGTGCGTAGAGCCGCCCCCACGGGCTGTCGGCGGGGACGATGCCCACAAGCAACACACCATCGTGCGACATCACCCGGTGGCATTCCAGCAGCGCCGCTGCCGGATCGTCGATGAAGCACAGGGTCAAGGCCAGCAGGACGCCGTCAAAGCAGTCATCGGGGAACGGCAGGCTTTCCGCCGTTCCACGGTAGGTGCGCACGCCACGGCGAGCCGCGATCCGCAGCATGCTCGCGGCGGGATCAATGCCTTCGCCGATCCCGAGACCGACGGCAAAGCGGCCGGTTCCCACGCCGACTTCGAGCCAGCGGCCCCGGCAGCAGCCGACCAGCCGCCGCAGACTGTCCAGTTCCGCCGCCAGGATGGCCCGGCCGACGGACTCGTCGTACCAGGCGTCGTAGTCGCTGGCGATAGTATCGAACAGAGCGTTCATGGCGAGTCCGTGTTCAGGTGATCCACTTCCGCCGGACATTGCGCAGGCTGACGGCGAAGAGTCCGGCGCAGAAGACGGCAAGGAGGATGAAGTCGAGCCAGGGCGGCAGTTTGCCGGTTCGGCTGACGGCCTCATGGAGAAGGTCCGCTCCGTAGGTCAGCGGCAGGACATACGAGAGCGGGCGCAGCCAGAACGGGAGTGAGGCCACCGGGAAGAACAGGCCGCAGAGAAATAGCATCGGGAAGCGGAAGAAGTTCGAGAAGGTCTGCGCTTCGAAGACCTCGCTGACCGAGACCGCGATGAAAAGCCCGAGGAAGGTGGACGAGATCGCGATCAGCACGATGGCTGGTAGAAGGACGCCCCACCGTACGCCCGAGAGGTCGCTCAGCACCGCCGCCATGATCACGGGCACAAAGGCGTTGGCCACGCCGAACAGGATGGCCCCGGCCGTCTTGGCGAACATGAGCAATTCCAGAGGAATCGGGGCGAGCAGTAGTCGCTCGAACGAACGCCCTTTCTTCTCGAAGGTAACAGTGACCGCCAGCATGGACGTCGTCCCAAAGAGCACGGACACGGCCATGACTCCGGGCAGCAGGGCGGGGATGCTGTCGAGACCCGACCCGGAGCGAATGAAGAACATAGCCGTCCACGCCAGAGGAAAGACGATGCCCCAACTGATGTTTGGCGGCTTGAGATAGTAGGCGCGCATGTCCTTGGCCAGGATATTCCAGAAGGCGATCCAGTGCTTCATGCCCCGCCTCCTTTCCCGGCCTTTTCCTTCTCGTGCTTCATCGCATCAACCTCGATGCCGGTCACCTCGACGAAGACCTCCTCGAGTGAGGGCCGGATGACGCGGGCTTCGGTCACCTCCGCACCTTCTTCCTCGAACAGGCGCACCAGCGGCCCGATGCGCAGCGGCTCGGCACTGGTCACACGGAGGGAACTGCCGATCAGGGCTTGGCATTCCAGTGACGGGAATGCACATCCCGCGACTTGGCAAAGCCGCTCGGCATCCCGCCCCACCGCAAACTGGACGACATGGCGTCCGGCGACCTGACGCAACAGATTCTCGACGCGGTCGATACGCACGATTTGGCCCTGGACGATGAACGCGATGCGTTGGCAGAGCCGTTCCGCCTCCTCGATGTAGTGGGTGGTCAGGAAGATTGTAGTGCCGCCGGAGTTGAGGTCGGCGATGAGCTGGCGGATCTGCCGGGCGCTGCCGACATCGATACCGGTCGTGGGCTCATCGAGGAAGAGAATGGACGGCGAATGGATGATTCCAGCGGCAATGGTGAGCTTGCGCTTCATGCCCTTGGAATAGCCGCCGAACTTCCGTCCCGCTGCCTTGGCCAGGCCGAAGCGTTCCAGCAGTTCCCCGGCGCGGCTCTCGCGGTCGCCCTTCGCCATGCCATACAGCGACCCGCAGAAGCACAGGTTCTCGAAGCCAGTAAGCTCTGGGTATAGGTTGCTCTCGTCGGGGACGATACCCATGAGGTGCTGTGCGGCTTTGGGATTGCGGGAGCAGTCGATGTCCGCAATTCGGATCGTGCCTGCATCAGGCCGGGCCAGGCCGGTGAGCATGTTGATGGTAGTCGTCTTGCCCGCACCGTTGGGGCCCAGGAAGCCAAACAGCTCACCGTGGCCGACGTCAAAGTCGATGCCCACGACCGCTTGCACATCCCCGAAACGCTTGGCCAGCTTCGCGACCTGTATCATCGGTCACTTCCCGGTCTTGCCGGTGCATGGGTGCGTCTTGCTGTCGCCGTGGCACTTGCGCACCTGTTCGGCGGAGCATTCCTGGGGCTTTCCTTTCAGATTGTCTGGCCTCCGGCATCCTTGTTTCTTCGCATTGCCGCACATGGTCGTTCTCCTTGTTCTGTGGGTGTGTTGCCGGTCGATCCCCGTTCCAGCGGAGCCAGCAAGGCGTCGATCTCCGTCCGCCACTGCTCCAGAGTCTCCTCATTCAGGCGATAGTGGACCCGATAGCCGCGACGCTCGTCGATGACCAGGTCCGCGTCGCGCATCACCCGCAGGTGCTGAGAGACGGCCCCTTGGGTGACATCAAGCCGAGCGGCCAGTGCGTTCACGCACAGCGTCCGCTGCCGCAGGAGCTGAATTAGCCGCACCCGCGTGCCCACGGCGAGGACCTTCAGAACTCTGGCCAGTTTGTCAGGTTCGTTCTTCATATTAGTTCCTGCTAATAATCTAATGCAAGGCCCGGGTATTTCAAGGCATCTTGCTGCATGGGGATCATGAAGGCCACACCCCGCCACGGAGGCGTTGCCCCTGGCGGACCCGCGCCAATGTGGTAGACCCAGGCGGCCTCGACGCCCGTGTTGGCCCTGACGGCCGCTAGGGCTGCGACCGAACAGAACCACGAGATCCGCCCGCCGCCATCCGCGACTGGCGCAAGTAGCGGAGATCGTGCCCCCGTCGCGAGCCGCCGGTGGACCCTGATGACTCACTCCCCGGCCGCCCGATGTTTTGCCGAACAGCACTTGCACGCCACACTACATGCAGTATAGTTACGAAATCGTAATCATTCTGATTTAGGTCTTTCGCGTGATGCCAAGAGAACAGATAGAAAAACGAGTTGCGGAGTTCCTGGAGCTGTGTCGTCAGCAGGGCGTCAAGGCAACTCATCAAAGAACCGAGATTCTTCGGGAGTTGGCCGGTAGCGAGGAACACCCCGACGCCGAGACAATCCTCAACCGTGTGCGGCAACGGGTTCCGGCCATCTCGGTTGATACCGTCTATCGAACCCTGAAGCTGCTGGAGGACAAAGGCGTCATCGCTCGCGTTGGTTCCATGCGAGACAGAGCCCGGTTCGATGCCAATACGGATCGGCACCACCACTTCGTCTGCACGGAGTGCGGGATGATTGGCGATTTCTACAGCGACGCAATGGATCGGTTGCCTGTGCCTCAGGAGGTGTCCGAGATGGGCAGCGTCGAGGGAGTTTATGTCGAGTTGCGAGGAGTCTGTCGCAAGTGTAAGCAGAAAGCCATGAAGGCCGAGGTGCGAACAGGAGATGAGCCATGAGCGGCGAAATCACCTGTCCGGTAACCAGCAAGTCTCAACGCGCATCCGGTCGCCAAAGGCAGCAACACGAAAGGAGGTTTGCATGAAGTGAAGCGTGCGCCTGAGCGATGGCTTGGGTTGCCCAAGTTGAACCGGTACATCAGTCAGCTAACCGAAACCAGCAAAGGAGATTGTCATGTCGAACGAGAAGTATAGAGGCTCTTGCAAAACCCCCATCGGCGTGGTTCTACACCGCGCCTTCGATGGACCAACTATACGTGCAGTGAAGCTCCTTGTCACGCCCCCCCCTTTTTTTTTGCAGGAAAAGCATGGAACAACCTC
>Ga0209045_1000718_pt1 | contig 35883 bp, 31 predicted proteins | sample SaaInlLV_10m_DNA_4_FD_184664 | JGI IMG/M metagenome (GOLD analysis project Ga0209045, IMG submission 184664) | Marine microbial communities from expanding oxygen minimum zones in the Saanich Inlet - Saanich Inlet SI072_LV_200m_DNA (SPAdes) (version 2) | ecosystem: Environmental > Aquatic >...
CGATAGGCTGGTGGAGACGTTCTTGATTGGGCGTAGCGCCGCTCTCCGGGCGGCGGCTTTTCTCGCCATCACAGCCGTCAGGAACGCCGCCCGGAGAGCGGCGCTACGGTCAAGACAGGAACCCCAAAAACCTGCTTAACGGTACCCCCATCTGAGCTCCAGTTGGCGACCTGGAGAAAGGAAGACCAGTGACACGTGTTGGCTTGGCTCTGTGGCTACTCGTCCTTGCGCTCTGCGTGCGCGGTTGGGGTGGTGAACGCTGGAACCACGAGGTGGCCGTGGTGGACTATTACGCCAAGTACACGTGGAAGCCCCCTGACAAGACCGGACGACGCGTGGTCAAGGCGTGTTTTGATGCCGTTCAGGCGCTGGGGCTCAAGCCGGAGTGGGTCGATCCGGATATTTTCCTGCCCTCTCGGATCGCCGAATCTCGACAGTTTAAACGCATCGTCATCCCGCCCCATGCCGAGTGGTTCAGTCAGACGATGCATGAAGGTATGAATGACTACGTCCTCAGTGGAGGGTTGCTCATCACGAATGCCTCGTGCGTGCTGCTCGATGCTAATGACAACTACATGGTTGATCCGGACGACCGGATGACCGACTATCCGCGCAAGCACTTCCTCGGCGTGCTTGGGCACAGCGGGGCATCCATCGAACGGCTGAAGGTCCTGCATGCCTGTCCGTTGACCAACGGAGTTTCTCTGGGGGAGTGGCTGGATTTCGAGCGTCCCCCCTCAGGACGGAAGACGAAGACAACGGGGGCGACGGTTGTCATCACCTCGACCTTCGTCGCACGTGAGCACCGTGGGGAGCAGCCTCTTCTGACATTCAAACACAGCGGCAGAGGAGCGTGCGTCTACCTGGTTCCGCCCATTGCTGCTGATGCCGGACCCCCTTTCCCCCGGCTCGTGGAGAATCTCTTCTCCGGCGCCGTTCTTGAGTGGCTCTGCCTGCAGGAGTGATCGTTTGCCCCGCTGCCACAAGGACGGTGGAGGTGGCCCCTCAGCGCTGAATGCCGCTGAGATGAGCCGCGGGAGATGTTCCCGGGAAGAGGTCGCCGGATGGCACCGCCTCCCACATTGTGTGCTCTGCTAACGTGGGAGGGGCTGCCATGCCCCGATTGCCCTTATCTGAGTGTCATCCCGCCCTAATGCTGGTGCGAGTGCTCCCGCTTTGGCGGTCTGCTGCGCCCCTGCCCCTGCCCCCGCGTCGACTCACCTGAAACCTTGATGGTGAGGGGGCGACACCCCTCTGGCGAGGCGATCGGGATGGTTACTTCATGGGAGAAATGCCCCGGCATGGGCGGCGGGGTGAACGTGATCTGTAACGGGATGTTGTAGGGAACGTTGGCTGTTCCCGAGACTGGAGACAGTTCGGCCGTCAGACCGTCGGCCGCGGGAGGAATCTCCGGCTTCCCGAGCTTCACACCGCGCTCGTGGACGCGGAGACGGAGAGGGTGCTTAACCGGCACTCCCAGGGGGATGTGGCCGAGGCGGATGCTCTTCTTCGGCAGGATCTCGACCGTTGGGATCGCCTCCCCGGACACACGCAGCCGCGTGGCCTTCCGGGCGGGATCCGAGGAGTGAAGGTAGACGGTTTTCCGGAAACGATGGGATACCGATTCGGGTATGAGTTCCGCGGTCACTACGGCCTGGCCGGAGGGAGGGAGGGTTGTTCGGCTGATGGTAACAGTGAAGCATCCACACGTTTGGCGAATGCGCCGGATGGTCAGATCGGCATCTCCAGCATTCCGGACCCGGAACGTTGCCGTACGCTTCTTCCGAGCCGGGAAGCTTCCCAACTCGACTTCCGCCTGCCCCATCACGACCAGCTTCGGGCCGCCCGAAGCGCAGGCACAGGCCAGCAGCAAAAACCAGGCACTTGCCGTTCGATACAACACACTGCTACCTCCAGACTTTCTAGTAGTGATAGCGAGCCTGAGCGACCAGGAGCTGGTCCCCCTCTACGGCGTAGACGAGGCGATGCTCATCCGTGATTCGCCGAGACCAGAATCCTGCGAGATCATGCTTCAGGGGCTCCGGTTTTCCGAGCCCAGCAAACGGGTGACGCTTGATGTCGTCAATCAGCCGTATGATTCGCTTGGCAGGCTTGCGGTCGTGAGTGACCCAGCATGTGAGGTCATCCCAAGCTCGATCTGCGAAAACGACCCTCATGCGAGCTCCGGAAGCTGACGTTCCGTTCCCCCACCGGTACGCAGTTGCTCTACCGCCTCCCGAAGGCGTAGAGCATTCCTCGGACTACGGAGAAGGTAGGCGGTTTCCTCAAGAGATTCGTAGTCCTCCAGAGACATCATGACGACAGCCTGGTCCCGTCGCCGTGTGATCACAACAGCATCATGGTCATCACAGACCTGTTGCATGGTCTGAGCAAGATTTTCACGAGCAGCAGTATAGGTTAATGTCTTCATATGGACAACATACTGTACATGTCATGTCTCCGCAAGCACACTTTTGCGGTGAACACTATGCTCTGCAGCCGATGACAGGAGGTCTGCCAGCGAGGTGCTGGTTCTGCTCCGAACCACTCTTGGTCAATCTGATGTGGGGATCGGGCAGGGGCAAGGGCAGGGGCACGGCCACGGGCACGGCCACGGGCAGGGGCACGGGCAGGGAAGCAACTGGGATTGGGCCAGGTGGTGACCTGGCATCGCCGTCTTGGGGCGGGGCAGTGCTATTGACTTCCTCCTGCCACTGCATTGGCGAAGAGGTCGCCGGATGGCACCGCCTCCCACATTGTGCGCTCTGCTAACGTAAAGGTGGGTGGGTCAGCGCTCCATCACTTTGAGCTCGTCCACTTCGAAGGTGAAGTCGGCGTTCGGCAGTACCTTCAGCGCGAAGAAACAGTAGGCCAGGTTGGCCAATTCGCCTCCTCCGTCGTCGGGCTTGTCCCCGATCCCGACCACCCACCCGGCGTCCTCATAGTTGGCCGGACGGTAGATCCAGTGGCTGACCCGGTTCTTGTTGCCTTTGTCGCCGGCGTGGGCCCGGATGCGCAGAAGCCCCGGGCCCTTGAAGCGGAAGCGCCATTTCAGGCTGACCGGCGCATCAAGGCTGCCCACCCGCGGGCGGTGTTTGGGGATCATGAAGATGTTGATCTCCGTGCCTTTGCCCTGATTCTCCTCTGATTTCAGTCCATCTGACGTCACGTGCAGGGCGAGTCGTCCATCGGTGACCGTGGGCGTGACCTGGATGTCGTCACGTGGGATCGCGACTTGCCAGTGCTCAGTGAATTGCTCGAAATCGGCTTCCCAAACGGTCTTGGCGGGGAAGTCCATCCTCGCGAAGCGTGAGGTGTTGTGCGCGGAGGCAAGGGTCGGCGACCAGGCGTGGAGGGCTTCACCGGGGCGGGCGTCGCGTTTGCGGTTCCGGTAGACATTGACGAACCAGTGTGTACCCGGCGTCGGAGGAATCGCATTGAGTGAGGTGTAAGGTATGGCCAACTCGATGGTGTAACCGTCGTCTGTCTGGCGCGCGACGTGGCGGCAATCGACCGTGACTTTGGGGTCTACACGTTCGGCATCAAGCGCCTTGTAGCTGTCGTAGATGTTGCCATTGGCATCCAAGATCAGCTGATGGTACTGGTCCGTGGTGTTCAACCCCGCTGCTTCGATGCCCGGCTGGTTCGCGCACAGGAACACTTCGATCGAGTCGTGCCGCCAGAGCGGGAAATCCCGTGGGCTTCCGGGGGGGGCGGCGTTCACAGCTCCGGTCTCGAACGCTCGAACCGCCAGGTACAGGTTCTCCGCGTCGTGCGCCATGCGGAGTTCGGTCTTCACCGACACGGCATCCCCATTGGTGTTGTTGCGCAGCAGGATCGGAGCCTGGCCTTCCCAATCCGCCAGTGCCCCATCAACGGTTGGCGTGGAACGCGGGCAATCACCCGTGGTCATGTTCCCGCCGTCCAGCAGTTCGCCCTGGATGAGGAAGGGCTGGATTCCCTGGGCAAGCCAGCGTGTTCGGGCTTTGTAGACGGTGTTGTCCGTGGTTTGCTGTTCGGCCTTTGCCAGCAGGGCCTTCAGAGACATGCGGACCTCGCGCGGGTAGGCGTCCCGGTAATAGCGCGACCATTTGAGCTCACCGTGGGGGTTCCGCAGTTCCTCATCTGTGAGGTCGTCCCACGTCCTGCCTTCCCAACGCTCGATGATCGTGTGGTAGTACGTCGCGACCTCAGGAGCGGCCGGCCCGAACATAACTCGGCAGTATTCCGCCAGCATCGCGTCGACGTCAATATCCGGATTCCACATCAGTTTGTGGTAGAGGTATGTGACGACACCGTCCAGGGCAAAGGATGAGGTCTGATGCCCGTTTAGGTAGGCCCCCGACGACCGGCCGCGCAGCCACTGGGCATATTTCTTGAGAGCGTGTGGCACGAGGTAAGGGGCGTTCATCCGGTTGCTGATGCGCGGACGGTGCGGATAGTGCGACCACAGCGGCACCGGTGCCCCGGCGAGCGCCATTTTCTCCCCCAGATCATGGGTCACCCGGTCCCAGTAGACCTGCTCTTTGAGGTATGCTTCCCGGGTCTCGACGATCATGAACGTGACGTTGTTGGGCAGCTTGATGTCCCCAGGGCCATCCGCCCACCGGCTGTAGAACGAGCTGACCAGCGTCTTTCCGGGCCACCGTTCCTGAATCGCCCGTGCGAGTTTGGCCGTGTATCCCCAGATCAGGGGGGAGAGCATACTGCCGTATGAGCCGTCGGGATTGGTTAAGGCCAGGCATCCCTCGCAGTGGCATCCTCGGAAGCCGTCGTTTGGCCACCAATAGATGTACTTGTCATTCGGCGGGGAGTTCGCGAACTTCTTGCGCCCCTCGCCTGTCTTGTAGTAGTGGTCAATGGCGTCAAGGTGTTCCTGGAACGCGGCCTCGTCAGTGTAGCAACGCTGAGCGGCGAGTTTGCCGCGTTTGCCGATCATGCGCGAGCCGTCCTCACGCAGAGCGAACCACTCCGGATGCTCTTCTGCGTAGAACGTGTGCCAGTATCCGTCCGTGTGACCGCTCTTGAGCGCGTAGTAGTCGGCTGTGCGCAGGGCGATCATCCAGGCCACGCCCTGTTTCCTGGTGTAACCCAGCAGTTCGTGGTCCATGGTCAGGTAGTTGCCATAGGATGACAGCCTTTGCTCGAAGGCCGGCCCGTCGGTATAGGTCACCTGCGGAACAACCAGAGCGCACCCGTTCAGGAACGGGATGTGGACCCCGAGGTCGCCAGGCATGTAGAAGCGCACCCCGACGAAGCGTTCCAGGAAATCGATCGCCGCGAAGAATGTCCCTCTGCTCTGTCGGCGGCTCGTCATGCGGAGCGCATCAGCAGGCTTGCCCGGCTTGTCTGAGATGTCTCGCCCAATGAGGGCGATGCTGCCCTCAGCGGCTCGGACGAGGAAGCGTTCCGGCTGCAGAGCCCGGGCCTGTGCCAGCAATTCCTCGCCTTCCGGTTGGGTACACGGCCCCACAAAGATCCCACCGATCGGGGCGGTCGTGTCTTCCACGATCTGGAATGCTGTCCCGGTGGCCGCATCGAGGTACTGTTTCAGGAAGTTGGCGACGGCACGGCAGTACTTCGCACTGGGCTTTCCTCTGGCGGGAACGACAATCGGGAGTGCCTCCCCATTTGCCTCGCAGACGGAGAACAGGGTACCCCCCAGGTCGGTCATGGTCACCGGCCCGATTCCCTTCGATTCCCAGGGCTTCGCGATCACATATTCCCCCATGTGGGCCCCGCGTTCCCACTCCATCTCGCCTGCTGCAGAACAGCTGACCGCCATGGCTGACATGACTATCAGGAACGCTCTATTCATCAGTGTTTCTCCAATGTAGGGGATGGTGTCCAGCGACCCTTCGAGCTCAGATCGGTTCGATGACCACCGAACGCAAAGCGCCACCAAGTGTATAGCCGAGTGCGAGAGCCCTTGGCTGCAGGACGAGGCTGTGGACTCCGGCGGGCAATGCCACCGTCCCGAAAGCCGTCATTCGGAACGCCTCGCCTTCAGTGGTTGCTTCCACGGCGTTCTCAAGGGTCTGTTCGCAGATGTCCAGGGCCAGCACAGATCCCCCGAGCGGCTCAGATATCCTGGTCACAACCGACAGTCTGAAGGTCGCCGGTTTCGAGGTCTGGACCTGCCATGTCAAAGACTGCTCTTCAGAGAAGAAATTGGCGATGACCGGAATGTCAGCGCCATCTTCCCCTTTCATGTTCGTCACCTTCAGCTCTCCCGCCTTCACCCCGTACCCATCGCGCGTTGCCGTCAGGACGCCGAGCTCGGTCGCCCGTTCCTGCCGGATGTCCTGGGTAGGGAGGGGAGCTTCAACGTGCATCCGCTGCACGATTGGCGGCTTGCCGGCGAAATCGAGTGCCACTGTCTGCACGCCCCCACTCAGCGGGGCCGGAGGCAGGGGGCCGATGACGAGTCCGGTGTCAGTCCATTCCGTTTGGAGGTCGGTCTCGTGCCCCAGGAGTCGGGCCCGTTCCGGGGGGGCGGTGACCGATGAGATCGGCAGCCAGTCGGTGTCCGGCCATTCGAGAAGATGGAGGTAGAGCGTGTTGTCTGTCCGGGTGGCCCGGATGTTGGCGGCGCCTTTGGGGAGCGGGCACCCCTCAGTACCGCGGATTGCTTTGCCATGAGTCTTCAGCCAAGTCCCGATCATCCGCATCCGCTCCGCCTCGGGCTGGCTGATTGTGCCATCCGGTTTGGGGCCCACATTGAGGAGGAAGTTCGCCCCCAACGAGGCCGTCTTGACCAAGCTCTGAATCAACGCCGGGGCAGACCAATAGGGGCCGCCGGCTTTGTAGCCCCAGCTCTTCGTGTTGATGGCTTGACAGCATTCGCAGGGAGCCCCTACGGGCAGCTCCGGGATCGAGCGCTCCGGCGTGAAGAAGTCTCCGTAACGGGCTCGGTCATTGACCACAGCGTGCGGCTGGTACTGCTTGATCATGTCGTAGAGGTGCTTGCCTCGCCAGTCGGCCTCGCTGCGATGGCTGCCATCCCACCAGATCCCGTCAATCCTGCCATAGTTCGTGCAGAGCTCACGCACCTGGCCTTCCAGAAACGCCTGGTACTTCGGCCAGTTCGGGCGATCTTCGGGGCGTGCACACGGCCATTCTTTGAAGGCTCCCGGGCGGTTGACAAAGTTGACGTGGCGCCAGTCCGGCTGGGAGTAGTAGAACGCGATGCGCATATCCTGGCGGCGGCAGGCATCCACCAGTTCGCCGATCAGGTCTCGCTTGAACGGCGTGTTGGTGATGTTGAAATCGGTCAGTGCACTGTCGAAGAGGCAGAACCCATCGTGGTGCTTCGCGGTGATGGTGATGTAACGCGCACCGGCGTCTTCGGCCAATCCGACCCACTCGTCGGCGTCAAAGCGGGAGGGATTGAACTGATGCAGGAGCTCCCCGTACTCCTCCCGGGAGATTTCCTCCCGATACATCACCCATTCCCCCCGTTGGAGCAGGGCGTAGAGTCCAAAGTGTACGAACATACCGAAGCGTGCTTCGGTCCACCACCGTATGTTCTCGAGGTTGGTCGGGTCGGCGTTGATCTTCATAGGGCTGGTTCCGGCGTGTGCCTCTTCTTACCGTGTGTCGCGCCTGAACGACTCGACGTATGCCCCCCCAACGGGAACGGGCTGCGCCGTAGTGTGTTCACACTTTAGTGTGTCTTCCCGTAGGCGACAGCCCTGCCTGCCTGTGAGCATACCTTGCATCCCCGACTGGCCAACGCTATTTTCTCGCCCATAGTGGGATAGCGATTTCCGAACCGGGTTGCCGAGATGTCCTCTCCGGCTACATGAGGCCGGCGTGTTTGGTCCCGGGCGGATGGGATCCAGACGCCCCTCCAGCAGAGGTAACACACCACGTGCGCTTTCGCAGGTATGGCCGAACGCATCAGTTGCGGATTGAGACCGCAGATGATTTGCGTGATGTCCTCGAACTGGATGAGTCGCTGTGGTGTGCGACCGGTGCGCCGATTAGCGCATACCGGTGCGATGCCAAATTTCTGCAGCTGGTGGACCACAACACCGACGGACGCATCCACACTGAGGAGCTCCACGCGGCCATTCGCTGGGTGCTTGACAGTCTCTCCGACTACTCAGGCCTGACCGAGAAGACCGACGTCCTGCCGTTGGCGGCCATCCGGGGGGACACGCCGGCAGGCGCCGCCCTGTTGCGCTCCGCCAAGTATGTCCTGCAGGCTCTGGAGATCCCCGACGGAGTCAGCATTTCTCTGGGGCAACTTCGCGGCTATATGGCGACAGTCAAGACCCGACCGCTCAACGGTGACGGCGTGATCGTTGCGGAGGCGTGCAAGACGCCGGAAACCGCGGAGTTCATCGGGGCCGTGCTCAGCGCGACCGGAGGGACAGACGAGGCCGGCGGAAAGAAGGGCGTCAGCGAGAAGAACCTGAAGGACTTTGTGGCTGCCGTTCCCGCGCTGCTTGACTGGCGGGCCCGAGGAAACGTGGACCCCGAAAGCGAGACGGCCGAACACCTTCTGTTCGGCGCGGATACCGGCGCCGTCCACGACGTACTCGTCGAACACGCGGCAGATGTGGACCTGTTCTTCCGGCTCTGCGGGCTTGTCGCTTACGATGCCCGAACCATGCCCCGGGTGGGTGGGCTCGACGCCAACGCCAGTGCCCTCAACCCGGCCACACCGGCCGAGATCGACGCATATCTGCAGTCACTGCCAATTGCTTCGCCGACAGCCGACGGCGTACTGCCCCTTGATGAAGCATCCATCAACCCGCTTTTCCGGGGCTGGATTTCGCGATTCCGGGACCAGGTTGTTCAGCGCATTCTCGGTGAGATAGAGAGCATTGACCTCCCGGCCTGGCAGCAGATCCGCGCCGCCCTGGCCCCCTACCAGGCGTACCTGGCCGAGAAGAAGGTCGCAATCGTCGACGCTTTGCCGACAGAGAAGCTTGAACACTATCGCAACCCGGCCTTTGAGAAGGAGGCGCTTGAGCTGATCGCTGCCGATAAGGAAGTGGCGGAGATCATGAACGGGCTGCAGCAGCTCGAGCGGTTGATTCTCTACCACCGATATCTCCTGGATCTCGCTAACAACTTTGTCAGCTTCCCGGACCTCTACGACGTCAAGGGGCAGGCGATGTTCGAGGTGGGGGCTCTGATCATGGATGGGCGCTGGTTTGGGTTTGCCGTGAAGGTTGACAATGTGGCGGCCCACAGCGCAGTGGCCAAGAAGAGTAGCCTTTTCGTCATGTACGTGGAGGTCACGCCCCCAACGGGCACAAAGATGACCGTTGCCGTGGCAGCGACATCCGGCACCAAAGGGAACCTCGGGGTGGGTAAGCGGGGTGTGTTTTTCGACACAAGCGGGCAGGAGCACGACGCCAAAGTCGTCCAAGTCATCGAGAACCCGGTGAGCCTGCGCGAAGCTTTAGCGGTCCCGTTCCTCCGGTTGTGGGCTCTGGCCGAGGGCAAGATCGAGTCGTGGTCCGGCGGGGCCGGGAAGAAGCTGGACACGGAATTCAACAAGCTTCTCGCCGCACCCGCTGCTGCGCCGGCGGCTCCGGCTGGGCGTCCCGGTGGTGGCTTGGTAGGGGTTGGTGTGGTCGCGGCCGCGTTGGGCTCCTCATTCGCGTTTGTGATCAAGACGATATCGAGCATGTCTCCTCAGCAGGTCGTGGGCGGGGTGGCGACGGCAGCGCTGCTGGTTGTCTTCCCGATCAGCCTGATTGCCGTACTCAAACTGCGACGCCAGGATCTAAGTGCGTTGCTGGAAGGATGTGGTTGGGCTGTCAACGTGCGTATGCGTCTGAACCGTGGACAGCGACAGGATTTCACTCACTGTGTTGACTACCCGGAGGGGGCAGAGGGAACACCGAAGCGGCATTGGCTTCGTATGACCATTGTCGCCCTGCTGCTGATCGCAACGCTGGTTGGCGGGGTTCGCTCCTGTCGGGCTCTGTCTGGAGCTCCTCCCGCTGTGGAGCCTCAAGCGGAGGTCACCCCGGCGGTGACACCACCCGCAGCCACCAAGTAACCGAACGCTCTGTGCGCGGTGCGCACAACGACAACAACAAGGCCGCTCGCCTGTGCCGAATACCGGTCAAATCGTAGCCATTCGCGGGTCCGTTGTGGACGTTGAGTTCCCTGTTGCGCTGCCCGGAATCGACGAAGCGCTGCATATCGATGGTCCCACCGGCCGGATCGTCGTGGAAGTCCATCAGCACCTCAGCCGTTCACGCATACGCGGGATTGCCATGAGCCCCACGGACGGGCTTGCGCGTGAGACCGACGTTGTCGCTACCGGACAGCCAATCCTGGTGCCGGTCGGCGATGCGACGCTTGGCCGGATGATCAGTGTCCTGGGAGAGCCTCTGGATGAGCGCGGTCCGGTTGGTGCGGAAGCGGAAGAACGCCCGATTCACGCCCAGGGCCCGCCCATGTCCGAGCAGCGGACCGAGTACGAGATTTTCCAGACCGGCATGAAAGTGGTTGACCTGCTGGCACCTCTGGCCAAGGGGGGGAAAGCCGGAATGTTCGGTGGGGCCGGCGTTGGCAAGACTGTACTGATCAATGAACTCATCCGGAATACAGTAGCCAAGTATGCCGGTATCGCCGTATTCGCCGGTGTGGGTGAACGATCGCGTGAAGGCAGTGATCTTTGGCATGAGATGTCGGAGGCCGGTGTTCTGGACAAGACCGTGCTCGTGTTCGGGCAGATGAACGAACCGCCCGGGGCCAGATTCCGCGTTGCGCTTACTGCACTCACGATCGCCGAATCGTTTCGCGATGGCCAGGGAAAAGACGTTTTGCTGTTGGTGGACAACGTATTCCGCTTTGTTCAGGCGGGCTCTGAGATATCCGGTTTGCTGGGCCGTCTGCCGTCGCGGGTCGGCTATCAGCCCACACTCGCCTCGGAAGTGGCTGAACTCCAGGAGCGCATCACCAGTACGCACAATGGGTCGGTGACCAGCATCCAGGCCGTGTATGTGCCGGCCGATGACTTAACCGATCCCGCGACAGCTGCGACATTTTCGCACCTGGATGCGAGTATTACGCTCAGCCGCAGACTTGCCACCGAGGGGCTCTACCCGGCCATCGATCCCCTGGACTCCAGCAGCAAACTGCTGACGCCGACGGTCGTCGGCGAGCGGCACTACCGCGTGGCTCGGGAAGTGCGTGAGACGATAGCCCGCTATCGTGGGCTCGAGGACATCATTGGAATGCTGGGGCTGGAGGAGCTATCCCGCGATGACCAGCAGGTCGTGCACCGGGCGCGGCGACTGATTCGGTTCCTGACGCAACCGTTCTTCGTTACCGAGCACTTCACCGGGAAGGACGGTCAGTTCGTCTCAACTGAAGAGACTCTGGAAGGCTGTGAGGCTATTCTTGGGGGTGAGTTTGACGATCAGCCCGAATCGGCCCTCTATATGATCGGCTCCATTGACCAGGCCAGAGCCGCTGCTTCCGGGACTCCGGATGCGGCTCCCGCCGGGGAGGAGGCGTCGTGAGGCTGCAGGTGATGAGCTGTACGGATGTCGTTCTCGACCAGGAAGCGGTCCACGTGACGGTCGAAGATCCTACCGGCTCGCTGGGGATCCGCCCGGGGCATGCTCCATTGGTGACGCCTCTGGTACAGGGAATCGTCTACGTGCGGACGGGGACGGGCAGTGATACGTACGTGGCTGTGAACGGCGGGGTGATGGTGGTCACGCCGGACACGATCAGAATCGCGTCCCGGCAGGCTGTTGCCGGCTCGGATCTTCGGCACCTTGAAACGACTGTCCTGCACCAGTTTGAGGCGGAGGCCGAGGCCGACCGCACGAACCACACCGCTTTCGAAAAGATGCGATTGAGTTTCCTGAGGCGAGTGACTGACTTCGAGCGCTCAGGAGGCAGGTTGTGAGTACCGCAGACGGCAAGCAGACGTTCGTGGAGAGCGTTGCCAAGCGCCGGGAACTGCACGAGAAGCATGAACGCGACGGCGACCGGTCGTTCTGGCAGTCCGTCGGAACGATGGGGACGGTTGGCTGGTCGATCGCCATCCCCATGACGGCGGGGACGCTGTTCGGGCGTTGGCTTGACACACGTCTGGCGTCCGGGCATGTGTTCATGTTCTTTTTTATGCTCGTCGGGCTCAGTGCAGGATGTACGGTGGTGTGGCGTATGATTATGGAGAAACGATGAGTGGTTTGATGGGCATGGGACTGGTAGGCTGGATCGTCGCCCTGGTTGTCGGGTTCGTTGTGGGCGGCGTCTTTTTCCTCTCGATCAAGGCTCAGGTCGGTTACGTGCTGAGCCGCAAGGGACCGCCTTGGCTGGTGCCCGCCCTGATGTATGGGCGTATGTTCTTTGTGGGGGCGATTCTGGTGGTCGTTGCGCTGGAGCTGCCACGTGAGAACATCCCCGCCGCATTGTTCGCCGGGGTGATAGGCAGCCTGGTGGCACGTATCCTGGTTTCCCGAACTGTGAAGAAGAGCGGCACCGATGGGTAAAACGTTCGAAATCACTCTAGGCGGGCTTGGCACTGTGGCTCTGCCTCAGAGCGTACTGGCCACGTGGGGTGTCATGATCTTCCTCATGGCCCTTGCCCTGTTCTTGCGCCATTGTCTGAAGCGTGAAGGCCTCGAGCCGCTACAGAACGCGTTGGAGCTTTTCATGGAGCAGCTCTGTGCGCTGATTCGCGAAATCGTCCACGCGGATCCTGCGCCATACGTTCCCTTCGTGGGGACGCTGTTCGTCTTCGTGTTCACGGCGAATCTGGTCGGGATGATCCCCGGGTTGAGCAGCCCCACCGCCGACTTGAGTGTGACGGCCGGCTTGGCCACCCTTGTTTTCGTGTCTGTCCCTTTCTACGGCATCCGTGCTCGCGGTGTCGGCAACTACCTGAGGTCCTACCTGAAGCCGAATCCCTTCCTGTTGCCGTTCAACCTTCTCGGTGAGGTGACCCGGACGCTCGCGCTAGCCATCCGTCTGTTCGGCAACATCATGAGCGGGGAGTTCCTTTTCCTGGTTGTGGTAGGCGTCATCACGACGGTGCTCAATGGCTACGCCACCGTGTTCATGCCGGCCGGCTACATCCTGACCCTGTTTCTCTCGATTCTCAGCCTGATCACCGCTGCTATCCAGGCCTATATTTTCACCGTCCTGGCCCTCGTCTACGTCGGGTCCGCCGTCCAAAGTGAGCAGAAGCGAGCAGAGGACGCCCCCGCTCCGCCGGAAACCGCGGAGGGCAGCCCGGCGTGAGGATTGAGGAATCTCGAATCTCAAATAAACGAATCCCGAATCTCGAATATCCAGTAAACCTGACAACCACGTTCAATGGAGGATGTCCCCATGGACCCTGAAACTCAGTTACAGGTCGTGAGGATTGTGGCCGCTGGCGCGACGATTGCGATCGGGTCGATTGCCCCCGCCCTGGCTGAAGGGAAAGCGCTTGCTCAAGCTCTTGAATCGATCGCCCGACAACCTGATGCGAGTGACACCATCTCCCGTACACTATTCGTTGGCTTGGCGATGGTTGAGTCAACAGCCATCTACTGCCTCGTCATGGCGTTCATCATTTTGTTTGTCAAATAGCCAGGCCACCCCCTGACGTCTCGAGGATTGACCCGGGACGTTTAACAGTGCGGCGTGTCGCCGTGTGATGCTGGGAGTCTTTACCGTCATGCTGGAGTTCACACTTACCGGCTTTGTCTTCGCGATCGTGAACTTCCTAATCCTGGCCGCGTTGCTGTACAAGTTCCTGCACAAGCCTCTGTTGGACGTGTTGGAGAAGCGGCGAGCCGCGATCGAGGGGGCCCAAAGGAAGGCTCGCGAGGCACAGGAAGCGGCCGAGAAACTGAAGCAGGACTGCGACGCGCGGTTGGCCGGTATGGAGGAAGAGCGCGACGAACTCCTTGCGGCTGCCCGCCGCGATGCCGCCACGGCTCGAGACAATTTGCTCGAGGCGGCACGCAACGAAGCGGAACGGGAGCTTGCGGGGCTGAAGCGCGACTGGGACCGTAGGGAGCGGGAGGCGGCTGACGCGCTGCAGGGAGCCCTCGTAGAGACCTCTCTCGAGCTTGTGCGTCAGATACTCCAGCGCCTGACCGATGCCAACGTGGAGCGAAAACTGTTGGATGCCCTCCTCGCTGAACTGGTGCAGTTGAAGGACAGTGACCACAGCCCGGCGGACCTGTTCGCAGCAGACACGGCCGTTCGTGTCGTCAGTGCCACTCCTCTCAGTGATGGCGATCGCACCCGCGTCAGCGACACGATCACCGGTTTGGCGGATGCCCCTCCCACGATCAACTTCAGTGAAGATGCCAGTCTGATTGCCGGGGCGCGGGTTGAGTTTGTGGCCGTGGCCGTGAATTCTGACCTTGCCGACACCGTGGGTGCTGTCCTGTCGGCCGCTTCGGCCCCGGGGCCTGAACCAGTTACGAATCAGGTTGAGACCATCACCGAATAGGCCGTTCAGGCTGGAGAGGCGAGTACGTGGATCCCAGAGCTACAGCTGAAGCTGCCCTTGATCGCCTGCGGGCTGCTGTCGCGTCGATGGAGGTCGCGCCATCGGTCCGCGAGATCGGTCGGGTGATCAGTGCCGGAGACGGCATTGCGCGCATCGCCGGTCTTCCCGGGACGCAGGCTCAGGAGTTGCTGCGCTTCGAGAGCGGCATCATGGGGATTGCCTTCAACCTGGATGAAACCGAGGTGGGCTGCGTGCTCCTCGGCGAGAACACTGACGTCTCGGCTGGCGACACCGTGGAACGCTCGGGAACCGTGGTCCGCACACCCGTGGGCAAGGAGTTGATCGGCCGTGTGATTGACCCTTTGGGCGCCCCTCTGGATGGCGGCCCCGCGATCGCCCCGGAGACGCATTTTCCCGTGGAGCGTCCTGCTCCCCCCATTCTTGCGCGATCGCCTGTGACGCATCCCATGGCGACCGGGATCAAGTCCATCGACGGGATGATTCCCATTGGTCGTGGGCAGCGTGAGCTGATCATTGGCGACCGCAGTACCGGCAAGACGACCATTGCCCTGAACACGATCCTGAACCAGACCGATGGCGATGTCATCTGTGTCTACGTCGCCATTGGCCAGCGTGCCTCAACGGCCGCCCGAGTGGTCGAAGTTCTGCGCGAAGGGGGGGCGATGGCCTACACGGTCGTGGTCGTTGCAGACGCAGACTCGCCTCCGGGGATGCAGTTCATCGCGCCTTACGTCGGCTGTGCCATCAGTGAGTTCTTTGCGGAGCAGGGGCACAGCACGCTGGTGGTCTACGACGATCTATCAAAACATGCTGAAACGTATCGCGAAATCAGCCTGCTCCTCCGTCGACCGCCCGGCCGGGAAGCCTATCCAGGCGACATTTTCTACCTCCACTCCAGGCTGCTCGAACGGGCAGCTCAATGGGACGATGCACATGGCGGAGGCTCCCAGACGGCTCTGCCGATCGTCGAGACCCAGGCCCAGAACATTTCCGCCTATATCCCGACCAATCTGATCTCGATCACCGATGGCCAGATCTGCATGGATCCCGATCTGTTTCAGAGCGGGTTCCTGCCCGCGGTTGATATCGGTCTCAGCGTCAGTCGAGTCGGTGGAAAGACTCAGATTCCGGCCATGAAGAAACGAGCTCAGGCTGCGCGCTTGGCGTTTACGCAGTTCATCGAGCTTGAGGCCTTCGCCAAATTCGGCACTGCCCTGGATCCCGGGACTGAACGCCAATTGGCCAAAGGGCGTCGTCTGCGGGAACTGCTGAAGCAGGCGGCTGTTGACCCCGTTCCCCTTGCCGAACAGGTCCTCATTCTCCAGGTCGCCGACAGCGACACACTCTTGGATATCGATGCCAACGACGTGCGCCCGTTCGAGGAGCGTTTCCGCGCTGCCTGTCGGGACCGTTTGGGAGACCTTCTTGAGCAGATCGCTCAGGGAGGGGACGTCGAAGGGGACGCTGTCTCACGAGTTGAGTCTGTGGCGCAGAAGGTCGTCCAGAGCATGGAGCGTGCCCAGTCTTCGTCAGAGGGCGTGGGCGAGGGGGCAAAGGCCGCAGCGAATGCCGAAGGGCCTCACAGCGATGGCTGAGCTGCGGGAACTCCAGCGTTACATCGAGAACACCAAGGCCCTGGGCGAGATCGTCCAGGCCATGCGGAACCTCGCCGGCGTCTACGTTCGCCGGGCCGAGAGTACCATCCAGGCCACTCGCCCGTACCGCGACATCGTCAATTCAGCATTGGCCGCTGCCCTGGATGCAGCCGATTGGCCCGTCCTGGAGACGGACGATGACGCTCCCAGCGTACTCGTGGTGTTCGCCAGCGATCAAGGGCTGTGCGGAACATACAACGAACGGGTCATCGACTGTGCGGGTGACTTCATCGACAGCAAGCCGTTGACTGAGGTAATGGTGATCGGGCGACGAGGCGAAGGTCTGCTGCAGCAGCGCGGCATCGAGCCCATTGTCGCTGCAGACGCGCCAACGAGCCTGGAGGGGATCAGATCACGCGTCGCGGATCTGAGTGAACGCTTGTTTCAGGCATTCTCCGCCGCGGGAGCGGAGCATCTGTTCTTCGCCTACAACGAATACGAGAGCATGGGGCGATTCCAGCCGACCGTGCGCCGAGTCCTTCCCCCCGCTCGGGACGATCTAACCGCTGACCCCGCTGTCGCCTTCCCCAGTGAGCCCATCCTGACGGCTTCCCCGGACAGGTTGCTCGGGCGGTTCATGGAAGAGTACTTCTTCATCAACCTGTACGGGACGCTTCTGGAAAGCCATGGCAGTGAGAACGGCGCTCGACTTCTGGCCATGACCGCAGCTGCGGCTAATATCGACAAACGACTTGTTGATTTGACCAAGAAATACCAAAATGCCCGCCAGGAGATGGTGACCTCAGAGCTGCTTGACGTTGTTGGCGGGGCCGAAGCGCTTCAGACGCAGGAGTAGCGTTGAGGCGGCGTCTCCGCCCGAGTGTGTCCATATTGAGTGCCAGACTGAACCAAACCAGGAGTCCATCCATGTCCGTGAACCGATTTCTAGCCGCTGTGGCCGTTGCCACGTTGCTCTGTTCCTGCACGACGCCGCCGCGCTACCGAGGCAGCCATCCGTTCCTGAAGGAGCAACCGCGAATTCTGGTGGACAAGGTCCTCATGCTGGACAACAAGTGGGTCATGACCGAGGACCACGTGCGGGAGATCAAGGCGGCGGGATTCAACGTCGTGTCACCGCGATTGGGGGGGACGGATCCCGCTCGGGTGCGCAAAGTGGCCGCGATGGCTCAGAAACACGACATGTTCTACGTCGCCTGGATGCGAGGCAGCTTGAGCACGCCCAAGAATGTGCCGGAGAGCGAACGCTATGTGTACGCGGACGGACACTCCTGTGATATCTACAGCCCGAACGCTGATGCGCTTTGGGATTGGATGGAGAAGACCATACTTGAGCACGTCCGGATTTCTGTCGAGATCCCCGCAATGGCAGGCTCATTCCTGGACTTCGAGAACTATGCCAAGGGCAAGGCAGGCAACTGCTACAACGTGTCCTATGATTCGTCAACGCTGCAGGCATTTGCTGCGGCTCGTGGTCTCACTCTACCGGAGCTTGGAGCCGCCCAGCACGCTGAGTGGGTGGCAGAGCAGAAGCTCGAAGACGCATTTCGTGATTTCCAGATCGCCGGTTGGCGAGAGCGTGCTCGCCGCATTCGCGAGAAGATCGATGCCATCAACCCGGGCTTCCTCCTGCTCATTTACCCGGCTCCGGGGACGTTACTCATGACGGAGGGCCTTTACCCCGAGTGGGCCACGGAGGAGGCGCCGCTCGTGCTCTGCAACGCGTCCACCTATGGACGCCCCTCGGAGTTTATTGAGGAAGCGGCTGCTCTGAAGGCCAACCGCAAGATTCTCAAAGACACGATGAAGGTCCCCCGTGCAGCAGGTATACCGCATGTCTACCTCGGTGGAATCGACCCTGTGTGCGCTGGCGCCGACCCCGAGTTCTGCGGCAAGAACGCTTCTCTCATCTGTGATGTCACAGACGGCTACTGGATCTTCTACGAAGGCCCCGAATACAAGAAGGACCACCCCGAGTATTTCCGCTGGTTTAAGCAGGCGAACGCAGACAGCGTCGCGGGCGAATTTGACCTTTGGAGGCAGCCTCGCAGTCAGCCCGAACAGCTTGGGGACACCACGCTCGAGCGCAAGACCGATCTCCTTCAGGTCGGCATCTACAACACCCGCAAGAAGCTTGGCGAAGATATTGAGTCCACCGGGAAGTATGAGATCCACAAGGTCCGTGGGATGTCGCTGGAGTATCTGCAGAAGCTGGACGTGATTGTGCTTCAGAACTTCAACCTCGCGATTGAGACGGATCATCCCATCTCGATTAACCTGCGCAAATATGTGGAGCAAGGCGGTGGGCTGCTGCTTGGGCACGATACGGCCTGGTTCATGGAGAGCCTCTTTCCTAAGGTCGCCAAGCGCGGCTACCCGAAACACAAGGTTGATTCCGTACGTCATGTTCTGGACACGACACTTGTGGTGGCAGCACAACACCCGGGGCTGCCGGGACTGGCGCCGGGAGCGCGGTTCGAGACGGAGTTCGGTGATCACATGATCTTCAAGCCCGGGCCGGAGGGGAGTGTGATCGTGCGAAACCAGTTCGGCGATCCTGTCTATGTCGTGGCAGATGTCGGCAAAGGGCGTGTGGTCTACTCGGGCTGCTACTATGGGTATTCCAAGAATCTGAAGGGCGGGGAACGCGCCACGCTTCTCGGTCTGGTCGACTGGCTGGCGGAAAACGGGGAGTAGGTGTGTGGCTGAGCCGCGCCGCGCACAACGTAAGCGGTCCCTCCCGCTGGTCAGGGCTCGGACGGCAGGACGGTCTGAACCGAGCCGCGCACAACGTAAGCGGTCCCCTCCCGCTGGTCAGGGCTCGGACGGCGGAGCGGTCTGAACCGAGCCGCGCACAACGTAAGCGGTCCCCTCCCGCAAGTCGCGGCTTTGCCGGGCTTGGTCACGTCACTGATAAGGAACTGAACAATGCAACTGCGCCACTTGAGTCCGGTCCGCCCGTTTCTCGCCCTATCGCTCCTGATTGTCTTCTGCGAAAGCCATGCGGGGCGTGTTGTGGCCAGGAATGGCACGACGCACTACCGAGTCGTCACCTCGTCTTCACCGTCGGAAGCGGACGCGTTGGCCGCAAAGGAACTGGCCACCTTTCTGAGTCGGTCCACCGGTGCGGAACTCGCGATTGTCACCGAGCCTGAGTCTCCCCGGGGGGCTCCTGCCCTCTACGTCGGCCGGACTGCGTTCGCCGAAGCCCATGGCATCGATTTCGGGGCTTTCGGACGAGAGGAATTTCTGATTCGCACGATTGGGCAGGATATCGTGCTCTGCGGGGGGCAACCCCGGGGAGCCCTCTATGCGGTCTACGACTTCCTGGAGCAGGAGGTTGGCTGCCAGTGGTTGGACGAGAAGACAGAGGTCGTCCCGACTCTGGAGACTCTGGAGGTCGGGCGTCTGAGCATCCGTCGCCAGCCTGCCTTTTGGTATCGCGATGTTTACACCGCACAGCAGAGGTGCTGGGGCAGCGGCGGGGGCCTGTTCCTGCTGCGCAACAAAGCCAGCCGCGGCGGGCCCGGGGCGACTGTGATCCCACACCACGGCAGCCCGGGCGGCTGTCATACGTTCCACGCCTACACTGTGGACTGGCCCGAGAATCCGGAGCTCTTCTCGCTCAACCCACAGGGGGATCGCGATCGCTCAACCAGCGGCAGCGGCCCGGGGCACTTTTGCGTTACCAACCCTGAAACCATCGGTTTGGTTCAGGCCAAACTGCGGGAGTTCATCGCCAAGAACCGGTCCACGGAACGGGCATCCGGTCTCTATCCGCGCGTCTACGACATCAGCCAAAACGACAACAATAAGTACATCTGCTGCTGCCCAACCTGCACGGCGATGCTGGAAGCTGAGGGCAGCTACAGCGGGCCCCTCCTGCACATGATCAACCAGGTTGCCGACGATGTGGGTGACGATTTTCCCGAGATTCTGGTCCAGACTTTCGCGTACACGTCAACTCAGAAGCCCCCGAAGACAATCCGGCCTCGCGACAACGTGCTCATCCGGCTCTGCCACTTGGGCGCGGAATTCCGGGGCGATGTCGGTGGGGAGTATTTCCGCCCGGCATCGCATCGGGAGAACGCCACGTTCCGGGCCTACATCCGGCAGTGGAGCAAGCTTGCGGAGAATCTGGCGATCTGGGACTACTGGGTGATGTACAAGGAGGAATTCCCCAATCCCTATCACAACGTCTACCTGATCAGGGACGACATCAATCTCTACCGCAAGAACAACGTCCAGACCGTCTTCATCGAGTGCGAGAAGGTCGAGACAACCAGTTTCTTCGCTCTGAAACGCTGGCTGACGTACCAGTTGCTGGACGATCCAAAGGCTGATGACGACGCGTTGATCGCAGACTTCATGGCCGGTTACTACGGCCCTGCGGCTGAGCAGATGACGGCGTTCCTCAAGGGTGTTCACAGGCTGCAGAAGCGTGGCGGCAAACGCCTCTCATTGCAGAAGACGTCGGAACGGAGCCATTGGACACTGCGGTTCTTTGTCGACGGCCAGCGATTGTTTGACGACGCTGAAGCCGCTTGCGCTTCCGGCAGTCCGGAGCTTCTGCATGTCCGGCGTGAACGGATTCCCCTGGATTCTGCGTTGGCCAACCTGTGGGAGCGCCTTGAGCGAGAGAATGGCGGCGCATCTCTCCCCTTTGACCGCGAGGCCCTGACCAGCCGCTACGAGGCCTATCGCCGCGAACAGCTGAAGGCCCACCGTCCCAAGACACTCATGCCCCAGGGAGAGCGGGAGTTGGAGGCCGAGCTCGCGAAACTCAGGGAACGCCCGTTGATCGAGAAGCGCAAACAGCATCCGCCACCGGAGGTCACGATTCCTCGTGTTCCCGGCGCCAATGGTGATGCGGCCAAGGTCGACTGGAAGAAAGCCCTCGTGCTCGACACCTGGTACGGAAACCACGGCGAATCATGCGTGCGCGACCTCTCGGCCAAAGTGGTCCACGACGGCAGCTTCCTGTACGTCCAGCTTGCGGAAGTCTGCAATCCGAAGGAGCTGAAGCCTTCCGGAGACATTTGGACTGGCGATGACTGGGAGGTGTTCTTCGCACCCGTTCGCGGCCAGGCCCCCTATCGGCAGATCGCGCTCAACCCAGCGAAGAAGTGGATCGCCTACCACTGGACCAAGCCGATGGGGAAAGCCACCCCCAAGAAGTGGCTTGACAGTGGCGCTGACGTCCGGACACAGACCACCGACAGTGGCTGGACTGCGACCATCAGCATCCCCCTCAGCAACGTCACCCCTGACGGCGTGAAACCAGGCGGAGCGTTCTTCGCCAACTTCTACCGAGCGAGTAACAGCATCAAAGAGGTCTATGCCTGGAGCCCCAACTTCGAGAGCAGCTTCCACGTTCTTGACCGGCTTGGTGCGATGAGGCTGCAGGAGTAGATCAGTCCGAGACCCCGAGGAGTTCTGTGACCGCGTGCTTGAAGCGGGAGGCGAACTGCTCTGTGCACCAGCAGAAGGACGTGGGCTCGTAGCCACCTTCAGCGAAATGGCATGGCTGTGGCAGGTAAAGGAAATTGTCACTGCAGTTAGCGGCGACCGCGAGGAACTCATCCGGAATCAGGGATTGGGCGAGGAGCTGGTACTCGACGAATGGCTCGCCGGGAAGGAACAGCACGCGGCACTCCCCGATCCGGAGCAGTGAGAAGCTGTAGTCGGCATTCGCGCGGTACTCCAGGGAACTCAGGAGCACGGCACTCAGCAGGCGTTTGTGAGCAGGCAGTGCGCTGTCGTCGGCGCTCGCCGACAGTGCCGCGCGGTCCACTGCGGCGCGGGGGAAGGGAAAGCTCCCACGAGCCCATTCGAGCTTGGGTGCCTCCGCCAGTGTCATGCCTTGCAGATTGACTGAGATCCCGTCAGCAAGTCGTTTCCCGAATTCGACCAGGTTGGCCTCAAGGTCAGTCGTGGACGTGTACTTTCCTGCAGTGATGTTGCCACCTGCTCCCGTGAAGAAGGCGTGCAGCCCGTCATGCTGTTCCGACACCAACCGCATGGCCTCGCCGGGAGCATCGGCACTGTACATGCGGCGGCCGTTCGACACCTGTGGGTGTGTGGCATAGAAGCTCATCGATGCCAGCAGTCCCCCGTACTTGCCTCTGAAGGCGAGTGTTCGGAGCATAGGATCGATGACGCCAACCGGAGCCCGGCGCAGGGCACTGTCCCCACATCGACTGAAACGCATCCCAGCGACCTTGCCATCATCCCCCAGAATACGACGGTTGGACGCATAGCCATGCAGGCGCATTTCGTTCCACCCCAGTTCGCCCACCTCCTCGAGTTTTGCAGCTGCCGTACGCGCGGACCCCGCACAGGCATCGATCACCCCGAGCCACCATTGCCGGGGGAATGTCACGCAGCCCAAGTGGGCCTCGATCTCGAAATCAAGCAGCGGCGCGTCATGCTGGTGAATGCAGTGGATTGAGGTGTGGTCGGGGGTGGTTTCGACTGCCTGTGCCAAGGCGGCGCAGAGCTCGTCGTAGGCGCTGTTCATGAGGCCGCAGTAGTCCAGGGAGGCCACGAGGCAGCGACACTCCCCGTCGTCAAAGATGAATCCACGCAGGAAGAGCGGGTCTCGGATCGCTTCCGTTGGTTCGCCCGTGCCGAACCCCGTTGGGAATCCGACCGGCGGAGTGACGTCAACGCAGAATGTGCCGAGATGAAGCATGTGGAGTATTTCTTCTGTTGACCGTCAATGCTTGGAGTCAGTGTGGCGTGTCTCTGCGATGGCGCGAACCAGTGCGATGATGCCAGCGTACTTCAGGCGGGGGTCCACGTAGCGCTCAAGACAGTAGAAGAGGAAGTAGTAGAACCGGGCCGCGGCCCATAGGGCGACTACCAGCAGCACAGCGACGCGCCAATCCGGGGCGAGCGACAGGATCCCTGCCCCGGAAAGCCCCACGATCAACAGAAACAGCATACCTTTGAGCACGATCAGCTTCTTGCTTTTCAGATCGGACATTGTGGCTTTCCGCACTCATGCGGCCGTCGCATCTGGCGCGTTCACTGTTGTTGCTCAACGACCGTCACACTGATGGTGTCGGTGGTCCGCGTGCTGCCTTCCGGCCAGTCATCGGCCGTGCATTCCAGCACGTAGTGTCCCGGCGTCCAGCCCGTTGTGGACACCTTGAACACACCCTCGCCGTCCTCGTCGTGCATTATTGCGCCCCATGGTCTCAGGTCGAACCCCGGGACAGCGCGGATCTTCGGCGTGCTTTTGAAGGCCAGGTAACGCCGCCGGATTGACACCCCACCGGCTCCTGCATTAAGGCGCACGATCAACGTGTCCCCCAATGTCACCGTAGACTCCTTTGGTTCCGGGGTGATCGCTATCCACACCAGTGGCGCCGTGGCCTGGCGGTGCTGTTGAGGGATGTAATGGAACCTCTCACCCCATGACAGCACGGCACACTTCCCTCTCGCGATGGATGTCTTGAGCGCCCGGGACTGTGAGCTGTAGGAGCCCGTCCCCGATCCGGGTTTGCCGCGCTTCCGGTGGGTGAATTCATACTCGTGGCCGGGGATGATGAACGGGTCGAACATCCGTTGGATCGGAGCGAAAGCGTCTTTCCCCGACCAGAAGAACAGGGATGACACGTACAGATCGATGGTATCGCCGCGATCCTTGACCTGGGTGAGCCACGGCAGCATCTGTTGCCCGTCGTTGATGTCCCCTTTGGACAGGATGCTCACACCATTGTCTGTGGTTATCAGGTACGCATTGCAGGGGCACTCCACACTGTGATCCTGCGCCATCCACTGCCGACTCCCCAGGACCTCAACTCCGAGATGCCCGACGCGGTGTTGGCGGCCCTGCAGAGGCGTCAACACCGTCAGGCCCGAGGCGAACGGCTCATCACGCCACATGGCGCGGATGTCTTCAGGGACAACGACCGTCTTGCCGGCTTTCACGAGAGCCTCCGTGATCTGATAGTTCACATGGTCGTGGTGTCTGTGCGTATGGAAGGACGCGTCCACCAACTCGGCCAGTCGCGTGCGCTGCTGTGGCGTCATGTGGAGCCTGATATCGGCCAGCCCTGCGCTCCTGTCCGGATTCCCCGAATTGCTGTTGGGCCCTTCGTCCAGGTCGATCCCGAAGACTGCTTGAGGCGTCTTTACCACCATGGCACTGCTGTACAGCTTCCAGATGATGATGCCTTCCACGACGTTCAGTGTTGCTATTTCGTCCAGCGCGTGGTCAATCATGCTTTGGTAGTACGCTGCTACCTCATCTGAGCATTCGGAGTTCGGTTGCTCAAGGAAGCTGTCCAGGCTCTTGAGCAGGGCCTGACGCTGGTCGTTCTGCTGCGCGGAGGCGGGCTGCTTCAACAGCCGGGGACGCAAGCTGCCGAGGGTGTCAGCCTTCGAATGCGCCACGCCGACACCGGTCAAACAGGCAATAATGCACAGCCATCTCATGGTTTCAGTTCCCATGCGTGTTCACATCGATCTGGTCGTTCGCGGTCTCCAGGTGAGTGTCGTTTTCGGGGGCAAGGTTAGGGGGCGGCTCTTCCACCGGTGGCTCGGGCTTCGTGTCCCCTGACGGCACCGGGTGGTGCAGAATCACCGGGACGTTGGTGCTGAAGATCGCGTTGACTGTCTTGCTGAGGAAGTAGAACGATAGCAGAGGCAACGCAATGACCTGAATCAGGAATATCCCGACGTACAGAAACGTCAGTCTGAGCAGACTCTCAATGATGTCTCCCATGTTGCTCACCGTGCCCCCCACGGCGGACCTCAGTTGGGTCGATTTCCGTTTGAGGAAGGCGGAGCTGTTCTTGATCGTCCCCAGAACACCATCGATCTCCGGGAGCGAGAAATCCCCCAGACCATCAAGTTCGGCTGAGCCCAGGGCCAGCTCTTCCTGGGCCTGGGATATCCGTTCCGCAAAGAAATGCTTGTCGACGAGCTGATTTGCCATCGACGATACCGGCAGGCAGAAACGAGCCACTGCAATGAACAGGGCGAATCCCATGATCGTCTTTTGGAGGGCCTTCACTCTATCCTGGCGGAACCACAGAAGGATGGACAGGACCACGAGGAAAGCTGCGAGCAGGGGGGGGGCGAACGAGATGCTGATCTCATAGGCCAGCTTCTGGACTCCCAGTGCGGTGATCGCAGTCACGAGCACGTCGGACAGGCGTTCGGTCATGTCATCGATTGGGTCCAGTGCCTGCCCGATGGCCAATGACACGCCGACCCCGGCCGGCTCAAGCCCAATGCTCGATTCCTTCACCACTGAGACCGACGCGTTGGTAACTCGACACGTCGCATAAGCCACTCCGGCTTTGGTTATCGCCTCGCGGAAATAGTTGTCCGCAGTCGTGTCCAGGACAGGAAGCCTGACATCGGATGAGGAGTAGAGGACCACGGCTACGACAATCCCAAGAAGCGATCCGAGCGCTTTCTTCTTGACTACGTTCGTCATCGTGTTACCTCACCAGTATGACTGCTTCAGCATTGCGCAGGGAGACCGCCTTCACTGGGGCTCCCGGCGTGCCGTGGACGTCGATGGGGCGGAGAGGGGTAGGGAGCTCATGCGTGGTCGCCGTGTCGTCCCCGAATGATCCCCCGACGAAGGGCTTGACCAGGACCATGCCCTTCTCAAAGCGTCGGCCGAAGACCCTCTGCTCGTTGGCGGCTCCCTCGACGATGCGGATGTCATCGAACCACACCGTGCCGGTTGCCCCGTACATGCGGAATGACACGCGCCCTTCGGCATCATCGCCCGTTGTGAACACCTGTCGTTTCTCTTGCCAATCACGCGTGCCTCGCCAGGTCAGGAACTGGGTCGTGGCACCTTCGAACTCGTAGGGATAGATCTGGGCTCCGGTTTTCCCCACCACACGATCTGTCCTGGCCCAGGCGATCAGTGTGTACGTTGTGTGCGGCTTGAGGGTGACATACTGCCAGTTGTGGAAATTGTTGATTGCGGAGCTTTCACTGTGGATCTTGATTGAGGACTTCCCCATGTGCCTGACCGTGTAGTCGATCTCCACCGGTTCCTCGACCCCCCAACCGACTGCATGGTTGTTCGCATCGGCCTCTTCGAATCCCCCGTTACGGAGCATGTTCTCGGCGGTGGGATCTGCCGCCGCATCGATACGTGCGAAGAGCTCATAGGGGGCGGTCGGATTGCCAAGATCCACGTGCATGGCTTTGAACCAAAGCTTGGTGACGCCCGAATACGGGTGGCGGCCAAAGCCAAAGTAGGAATAGTCTCCATGGGCCAACAGGTAGGTGGCCAGACCGAAGATCTTGTCACGATCTGCGCTCACGGGCAGTTTTGGGCCGAACTCCGCCAGCTCGGCATCCCAGATGGGATTGTACTGGATCAGCTGGACTTTCCCGCGGTTCTCGAATGCCGTTGCCTCCTCCATAGCCGTTTCCCAGGAACTCAGGTTCCGGCTCAGTGCTTGCCAGCCCTCCGACTGCCGACCATCCAGAACCATGGGGGTTGCTTCCCAGCCATTGCCGGTGATCATCTTGTCCGGGAGGGCGATCTTGACCTGGGCGAAGAGCACCTGCAGATCACGCAGCCATCTGTCGGCCTCCTTGCCTTTGCGGGGATACTCGAGCACGGCGGCAGCTTGGCCCTGGCCCGCGACATCGGGGGGAACCGTGTCGAAGTAGATGCCGTCCCATCCCTCACAGAGCTCGGGGGCGTGAACCGTGGCCATGAACGTCTGGTAAGCGGGGTGACCGACGTTCATGACAAAGTCGTCACGTGGCGGGCCCCAGTAGTAGATCGGGATTCGGGACTGCTGGGGGCGTCGGGCGGTGGCCTTCGGGTTGACGAGATTCGCGAACTCCGCGTCGTCAAGGGACGCGTCACCGTTCCGATCGTTCCGCGGGTCCCAGCCGGGGCAGATGCGCGTCTCACGTGGGCACGAGGCGGACTCGCGCCCCACATGCAGATTGACCTTGGTGTCCTCGGCGAAATGGCAGAACATGTCCTCAAGGATTCCGGCCTTGGTCAATCCCTCGCGGACGCAGAAATCTGCAAGCGACTTTGCTTTCCCGCTCAGCGGCTTGCCCGTGGAGGGGTGGGGGACAACGAGCGTACAGACGAGTCCGTAGTGGACCACAAGGATGTCATCGCGAGCAGACTTCACCTGTTTCCGGAACGAGAGGTCGAGCCAATCCCGGGCGAAGTCGGCGTTCCCACCGAAGTTCATGAATGTCCGGATGGTGGGCAGGTGACGTGGCAGAGGTCCTGTGGCCAGGCGGAATGTCTGAATGGGGGCCGTGCTCTGGAGCCTTCCGGTTGCGTTCCAGACGTGGACCTGCCAGTAGTAGACCGTGTCGTCTTTGAGTGTCGGCCCGGCATACTCGACTATGGCGAGGGCCTGCTCTCGCCGTCCGGAGTCCCAGAGCGTGGTTGCGAAGTCCGCATCCTGAGAAACGAGCACACGGCAGGCGCTCTGCGAGACAGTCTCCCAATAGAACTCCGGGCAGGGGTCGGTGACGACTGCCGGGCTCGTTTGCCATTCGCAGCGCAGGTCAGTCGGAGCGGCAGAGGAGACGATGATCACGGAGACCACGAGGAAGATGGACAGGCGCCGAGTCGTCACAGTGCTGGATCCAATCAAGATGTTAGGCTGCGCGTTGAGGACAACGGGTGTCGGGCTCATCTGTCTGTCCGTCCGACTGTCTCTTGTAGTGTAGCGTGTCGCATTAGCAAGAGCACGCCGTAGCTTGGAGCCTCTCACATTGGAGCCAGCGGAAGCAGTCAATGTGGGAGGGGGTGCCATCCCCCGATTGCCCTATACTCGGCGCACAGCGGCGCCTCCCACATTGCGGAGAGAAGGGCAGTCGGCGCACAGCGGCGCCTCCCACGTTGACAACCGCGAGGCCGTGACGTAGACTTGTGGGCTCACGTGTAAGCGACCATGGACTCATATGTTGTAGCTGTCCTGACCGGGCAGCCCTAGCTGGAGAAGAGCGAATGACAAGTGTACATCGATTTGCTGGGGTTGTGATGGTGCTGATCGCCGGCCGCGTCCAGGCCGAGACACCGTTGGAGTTTCCTGACGCGGGGTTTGAGGAGAGATCGGGCTGGTCGCCGATCAGTGCCCCGATGGCCGCACTCCATGAGGACGCGGCCCATACTGGAACGATCGGGCTGCGCATCGTGGACAAGAGCCGCAAGATGGGGAGCAACGTGCGGTCTGCGCATCTGCCCGTCTCTGCCGGTGCTTCCTATGCTGTCCGTTTTTGGGCAAAAGCAGTCTCCCAGGCTGGCGTGGCCGTCTATGCGGACTTCTTTAATGCTGACCGCAAGATGGTCACCACCCAGGCTGCTCGGAACCAGATCACGTTCACGGTTCCGGGGAGTCAGAAGACGTGGAAGCGATTCACGCTCGTTGCCCGGGCACCCGAGAACGCTGCCACGTTGACGCTTTGGGTTCATTCTTACAATGGCGCGGTAGCGTCCGCTGATTTTGACGATTTTTCAGTATCTCAGCTTACTTCGGAGGAAGCCATGTCCGTGAAGACGACGCCGACCGCATCCACCAAGAGCAAGGAGTTTCAGCCTCCGACCAAGGAGCGAATTGCGGAGATCGCAAAGCTGTTGGCCCCCGAGCCCGCGGGCCTTTTTCGCCCGATTACGGATCGTGTTTCCTGGGACGAACTGCGGAAAGTCAGCAGTGCGGATGGCATCATCAAACGGGCGGAGGGCTATGCCGAAACACCCCCGCCGGACTGCACCGACGAGTTGTACCTCGAGTTCTCGAAGAACGGGAACCGTACGAATTACCAGCGCCCCTATGGACAGGCCTCCACCCGGATCAACTACCTGGTTGTGGCCGAGTGCCTTGAGAACAAGGGACGCTTCTTCGACGCGATCGCCCGGGACATGTTGGCCATGTGCGGACACCGCAGCTGGGTCATGCCTGCCCACGATGGCAGACTCACCAACTTCAAGGATACGCTCATTACGGTTGATCTGGGCTCTTCCGCTCGTGGCTGGATGCTGACCAACGCCCTGTATTGGCTCGGAGACCGCCTGCCCGAATCCGTGCGCGCTTCCGTCCGCAGCAACGTCCAGCGGCGTGTGCTTGATCCCTATCTGGCCGCGTTGCGCGGTGGTTCCACCCGCGGAAACTGGTGGATCCGCGGTACGAACAACTGGAACGCCGTGTGCAATGCGGGGGTGATCGGGACGGCGCTGGCGTTGGTCGAGACGGCGGCCGGCCGGGCCGAGTTCATCGTCGGTGCAGAAATCTCGGATCCGTTCTTCCTCAGTGGCTTCACCGCGGACGGCTACTGCAGCGAAGGAATGGGATACTGGAACTACGGCTTCGGGCACTACCTCATGCTTGGCCTCATGGTGCGCGAAGCCACAGGCGGGACGCTCGATTTCTTTGAGTCGCCCATCCTCAAAGCGATTTCCGCCTTCCCGCTGAACATCCTGATTCAGCCATCCATGGCTCCGGCCTTCGCGGATTGCGGCGTGGGAGCCAAGCCGGGCAGCGATGCTCTGGCCATGATCGATCACGTCTATCCGGAGATCATCCCAGGGGAGTACCGGCTATCCAGTCCACTCGCCGGAGGCATCGTCAGCACGGGCATCCGCACGATGTGCTGGGCGCCGCCGACCACTCCTGCGGCGATCACGGCCGAGGCCCTTCCGCGGCACAGTTGGTTTGGGGAAGCCGGGATTTTGGTCAGCCGGGATCTGCCAGGTGTCGAGCACCCCTTCAGCGCCGCCATCAAAGGGGGGCACAATGCGGAGCACCACAATCACAACGATGTCGGCTCCTACGCGATTGTTCTGGATGGCACGCCCTTCCTCCTGGACCCGGGCGGCGAGATCTACACGCGCCGAACCTTCAGCTCTCAGCGGTACGTGAGCAAAGTCCTCAACTCCTACGGGCATCCCGTTCCCATTGTGGATGGCGAACTGCAGACAACCGGTCGGCACTCGAAGGCCGAAATCCTGGAAACCGAGTTCACCGAGAAGGCCGATCGCTTTGTCATGGACCTGGCCAAGGCTTACCCCGTGGATGAGCTTACGTCGCTGGTTCGGACCTTTGTTCACGATCGCGGTGCACGGACCATCACGATCGAGGATGTCGTAACGTTGGGGTCACCCAAGCCGTTTGGGACGTGTTTGGTGACCTACGAGAAGGTCCATCGCAGGGACGATGGAACGTTCGTGGTCTACGACCAGAAGCATGCCGTCGAAGTCCAGGTAGCGTCCGAGGGCGGCGAGCTGGAGTATGCCTACGAGGAGATAGAGAACCCCGGGCGTCCCTCCCCGAAACGGCTCGGATTCAACTTCAAGGCCCCGGTTGCCAAAGGGCGGGTCATGTTCACGGTAAAGCCGACGACGATGTCCGGCGACCTTCCCGGGATCTACACCGAGCCGAAGTGGCAGGGGGCTGCTCCCGACCAGGACAGGGGCGTCATGGTCCAGGCCGAAGCCTTCACGAAGCAGACCGGCGGAGAGGTCACTGTGTGCGAGAAGATCGGCGCCGACGGCAAGTGCTTCAAGTTCTGGGATGAACTGGGCCATATTCTGGAATGGCAGATCGCCGTGCCTCAGACAGGACGCTATGCCGTGCTCGTCCGGGCCTGTCACGACTCTGAGAATCCTGTTACCCGGGCGCTTTCCGTGGATGGGAACGCTGTGTTGGGTGATGGAGAGACCTTCCTGTTCCCCCACACAGGCGGTTGGAGTTCGAGGACCGACGACTGGCGCAACGTCTGGCTTTCGGCGAAAGGCAAGCCGGCCATCCTTGACCTTGCCGCGGGACAGCACACGCTCACCTTCACCAACACGTCGGGCATTGGCCTCAATCTGGACTGGGTCAAGCTCGTTCCCGTGGAGGAGTGATTCGGCTGCTCGCTTGACTCCTTCTGTTGTCTGCACATGGTACGCGCAGTTCGTTCACCCCCAAACAGAGACGGAGGCGTGCTATGTCGAGGCCTGTGACCATCAGTTCGCTTGGACCTGCCGCGTTGTCAGGAGGCGCTGACCTTCCATTTGAGGACGCGCTGGCACAGATGCAGTCCTTCTGGCAGTCGCAGATTGCCACCGTGTCGCCCGACAAGCCTGACCTCATCGTGGTTCCGGAGGCGTGTGACCGGTATCCCGCCATGCCGCTGGAACGTCGCCTTGATTACTACCGATTCCGAGGCGACCGGATGCGTGATTGCTTCGCTGCCGCCGCCCGGGAGCACAGCTGCTACATCGCTTATTCTGCAGCCCGGGAATTGCCCGATGGAACGTGGCGCAATTCGACCCAGATCATTGACCGAACGGGGAATGTGATCGGCGTCTACAACAAGAACCACGTGGTGATTGAGGAAACGACGAACGCAGGGATTTTGTGCGGCAAAGATGCTCCTCTCATCGAGTGCGACTTCGGCACGGTCGGCTGCGCTATCTGCTTTGACCTGAACTTCGCGCCTATCCGGGAGAAGTACGTCGCCCAAAAGCCCGACCTGATCGTCTTTTGCTCGATGTACCATGGCGGGTTGATGCAGAACTACTGGGCATACAACTGTCGGGCGCACTTCGTCGGAGCCATCTGCGGCAACCAGTGCACCGTGATCAACCCACTTGGGGAGCTCGTGGCCCAAAGCACGAACTACCACCACTGGGTCACCACAACCGTCAACCTGGACTGCACCCTGGCTCATCTTGACTACAACGGGGGCAAGTTCCGGGCCATGAAAAAGGCGTACGGTCGCGGAGTCACGATCAGTGATCCGGGGAACCTGGGAAGTGTGATGCTGACCTGCAACATCGAGGGCAAAACGGTTCAGAACCTGGTCGAGGAGTTCGAAGTTGAGCTGCTCGACGATTACTGGGCCAGGGCCCTGAAGCACCGCCAGGGAAACACCGAGGCGTAGATAACGGAGTCTGTTCCTGCCTCCAGGTGTGCCGCGTGCCGGGCTTCCGTCGCCGGTTGCACATAGCATGATAACCGGACCAACAAGAGGAGACTGCACGATGGCAAACGCCAAGACGCTGGACGGCATCCACCATGTGGCTATCCGCGTGCCTGACTACGACGCGGCAGCGACGTTCTACACCGAAGCGCTTGGCCTGGAGCAGGTGCTCGAATGGGGCGAGGAGGCCAAGCGGTCCGCGCTTTTTCACGCGGGACGGGGCAGCTACGTGGAGATCTTTTCCGGCGGATCTGATGACGAAAAACCGGATGGGCACTGGCTTCACCTCGCCTTCCGTTCTGAAGACTGCGATGCTGCCCTGGAACGGGCCCGAGCAGCCGGGGCCGAGGTGACCATGGAGCCGCGCGATGTTCCTATGGAAAGCCGCCCTGAAACCACCACATTCCGCATCGCGTTCTGCAAAGGCCCGGCCGGGGAGACGATCGAGTTTTTTCAGAACGATCTGACATAACGCAGCGTAGAAAGGACCATGAATCATGTTGATGCGCTGGGTTTCCGTGGCACTGGTGTGCGGATTTGTCGCCTGCGCGGCGCCTCCTTCAAGCACGGACCTCCCGGCCGGCGCTTTCAAGGACGTGACCGCTGAGATTGGGCTTGCGGGCATGCAGGCCGGCAGGACGTGTGCGTGGGCAGACTACAACAACGATGGCTGGGTCGATGTGCTTGTCGCCGGTACGCTGTTCCGCAATGATCGCGGGACATTCGAGGCGGTCACCATGCCGAAGGAGTGCGGCGAAGGCGTCTGGGCGGATATCGACAACGATGGACGCCTGGACATCGTCACGGTCAAAGGGAAGGGCGCTGTTCTGCGCAACACGGGAGACGGGTTCGAGCTGCTGCACACGATCGGCATACCGCAGGTCGCGCGTCCTCGCGCGGCATGTGCCGATGCCGACAACGACGGACGCCTGGACATGTTCATCACGAACTACGAGACCAAGTTTGGCGGTCCCATCTACAAGGACTTTCTTTTCATGTCTCAGCCCGACGGCTCGTTCGGGCCAGCGGTCACACTCACCGATGCCTGCTGGACTGCCCGAGGCGCGAACTGGGCCGACTTCGATAACGACGGGGACCAGGATTTGTACGTCTCCAACTACCGCTTGATGCCGAACGCCCTCTGGGTGAACGACGGGGCTGGGACCTTTGTCGAGCAGGCGAAGGCACGCGGTGTCTACGGCGTGGCAACGGCAGGCAAGGAGCGCGCCTCGAAGTACTACCCGGCCTATGAGTACACCGGACACACGATCGGGTCGTGCTGGGGCGACCTCAACAACGATGGAAATATCGACCTCGTGGTCGTCAATTTTTCGCACCCGCCCAAGTGGCAGAATCGGGTGGAAATCTGCATCAACTCCGGCCCGCCGAGCTACACGTTCACGAACAGGAATAAGGGCGATGCGGGAGGCGTCTACTGGCAGGAATCCTACGCGAAGGGTGCCCTTGGCGACTATGACAACGACGGTGATCTGGATCTCTATCTCACGACTGTCTATCCACGTGACAAAGGCGAGTTGTTCCAGAATCACGGCGATGGCTCGTTCAAGGCGGTCGGGAAGCAATTCGGGCTGCGGACCCCGCACAGCTACCATGTTGCCTGGGCGGACATCGACAACGATGGTGACTTGGACCTGATGAGCTCCGGGAAGCTCTTCCGGAACCCGGGCTTTGGCTCGTGCTGGCTGAAGGTCAGAGTGGAGGGCGGGGTGGGGTCGAACCGTGCTGCAATCGGCGCGCGGGTGACTGTCGTTGCCGGCGAGAGGAAGCAGATTCGGGAGATCAGTGGTGGGAATAGCGGCAACCAGAACCCGCTGCTCTTACATGTCGGTCTCGGGAACTGGCTCCCGACCAAACAGGTAGACGTCGAGGTCAGGTTCCCCTCCGGCAAATGCCTTGCCACGCAAGCCACGCCCTGCAGCACGATCACGGTCAGCGAGAAGGACGCCGTAGAACCGCCCTTGCGTTGACTTGTGCCCGTATCCTGATGGGGCGAGAGTCCTCAAGCTGCGGCTTTCTTGACGTACTACTCGCGATCCGCCGAATCCTCGGCACCCGTGGCCGGGCCGGGGGCAGACGCCTCCGGTTCGAGGGCGTGTTCGCTGAAGGCATCGATGGCCGGGCTCTCAAGGGGAAGGACGTCTTCGGGGAGCATCTCTTCCGCCAGGTCATAGTCGTCCATGACCATCCCGGTGTCGCGCATGTCGCGTTTCATCGTGCGCAGGGTGTGGAACAGGTCTTTCATGTCGTGGATGCCACCGAAGAAGAACCAGATCGTCGTTCCGACGCCTCGTCCACCATCCTACACGGCTGGAGGCCTACTCAACAGTTGCAGCCAGCTTGTGTGTTGGGCTTGGCGTGGACGTCGTGAGGCTTGGCGACAACTGCTTACTTGATGGCTGTATACCCGAACGGGTGTAGTATGGCCCCTGTTGAAGGCCGATATACCCGAACGGGTGTAATTCTTGGTCCGCGAGAGCTTGATATACCCGAACGGGTGTAGTACTTCTATATAGGGCCGAGTTTATACCCGATAGGGGGTACTATGACAGATCCGTTGATTGCATTCATCAAGGAACGTCGCGGGACAATGGGGCTCACCCAGAAAGACCTGTCCGATCGAGCAGGTGTCGGTCTGCGCTTCATCCGCGAGTTAGAGCAGGGGAAGAGCTCACTTCGACTCGACAAGGTGAACCAGGTCTTGGCCTTGTTCGGGCGCCGGATGGAACCGGTCGCTTTCCGCATGGAGGTGGATGATGAGGAGGGCTGAGATCCAGATGCAGGGCCGCTTGGCGGGGATGTTGGAGGAGGGAGATCGCGGGTACGTGTTTGTGTACGACGCGACATATCTTGAGCACCCCGGTGCGGTTGCCATCAGCCTGTCACTTCCTCTGCAGTCTGAACCCTTTGAGGACAAGCGGCTCTTCCCATTTTTCGACGGCTTGATTCCCGAGGGTTGGTTGCTGGAGATCGCGGAGCAGACCTGGAAGTTGGATTCGCGTGACCGGATGGGATTGCTGATGGCCTGTTGCCGTGATTGCATCGGGGCGGTCTCGGTCATCCCGAAGGAGGTCACGGATGTCTAGCACCGGTTGCCACATCTGCCTCAATCCACTGGAAGACGGGAACAGGCGCTACCACAGGGCCTGCTCCAGGAAGCTCTTTGGGGCGCCTCATCCGCCTGAGCTTCCCTATACCTGGCAGCAGCTGAACGGACTGGCTGAGAAGACCATCCGCCAACGTGTTACCGTCCCTGGTGTTCAGCCGAAGCTCTCAATGCATCTCGAAAGAGGCGGGAGACGCCAGGATGGCAGGCTCACGTTGGTCGGTTTGGAGGGCGGCTACATCCTCAAGCCCCCTGTTACCCGCTTCCCTGAGATGCCGGAACTGGAACACTTGACCATGCTCATGGCCGGGGCTTTCGGTATCCCGACAGCCATGTGCGGATTGATCCCACTCGAAGATGGGCATCTCGCTTTCATCACAAGGCGAATGGACCGTGATGGTGAAACGAAGCTGCACATGGAGGACATGTGCCAGCTGACCGACCGGCTGACCGAACAGAAGTACAGGGGCTCGCTGGAGCAGGTGGGGAAGGTGGTCCTTCGGCACTGCAGCAACCCGCTGTTCGATGCGTTGCGTCTGTTCGAGGTGACGCTTTTCTGTTTCCTGACCGGCAACTCAGATATGCATCTCAAGAACTTCTCATTGCTCTACAGGCCGGGGGGCGAAGTCAATGCCGTCAACTTAAGCGGGCAGAATGCCATGGCACCTGTTGCGGCGCAGGCGGTTAGCGCTATATTGGCAGTGTCTCAGGTGGGCGCCGAACAGTGCAAGCCAGCAAGTAAGGAGTGACCGCAA
>Ga0209045_1000719_pt1 | contig 35879 bp, 29 predicted proteins | sample SaaInlLV_10m_DNA_4_FD_184664 | JGI IMG/M metagenome (GOLD analysis project Ga0209045, IMG submission 184664) | Marine microbial communities from expanding oxygen minimum zones in the Saanich Inlet - Saanich Inlet SI072_LV_200m_DNA (SPAdes) (version 2) | ecosystem: Environmental > Aquatic >...
AAAGCGTACCCGCCGCGATTCGTCGAGGAATTCTCGAGGTCGAGGTAAGAAACTCGTCTTGGCTTTACATACTCAAATGGGAACGAAGACCGCAGATTGTGGTCAAACTTGAAGCGATGACTGATGGCCAGATAACCGATGTGAGATTCGTCCCGGCGGGGCGGTACGTCGCGTCGGGCGCTCGCGAGGGGGCCCAAGGCCCCCGAGCTGGACGAGGTGGGAAACGGTGGAACGGGGCAGAAGAACGGTCGGGGGAACGAGGCAAGAGCGATGACTGATGCGGCCCGAACCTGTGGACGGGCGAGCCTGAACTATCGACGATTGGAGATATGGCGATGACGCGAACCAAGGCCCGGAGAGCCATCACGAGACGAATGCTGAAACGGCTGACGACTGTGGTCACAACCGCAGTCCTGGTCTGGGTCAGTGTGACCGGTCTGCGCGCGCTGGCGGCAGCCAGGGGCAACGGCCCCGGAGCAGTTGAAAAGGTTGTCAGTAAGTATGTCGCAAGCCTGATGTCCCGCTACCACTACTCCCATCGACGTATCGACGACAGCGTGTCGGAGAAGCTGTTTGACGAGTTCTTTGACCGACTGGACCACAACCGGAGCTTCCTGTTGGCGGCTGACATCAAAGAATTCCAGAGCTACCAGACGATCCTTGATGACCTGGTGCTGCAAGGGCAGGTGACCATCGCCTTCGACGTCTACGAACGCTATGTGCAGCGGGTTCGGGAACGCGTGGCTTTCGTCAAGTCTCGCCTCGAAGTGCCCTTCGATTTCACCAAAGATGAACAGATGATCCTTGACCGGTCCGAGCTGCCTTGGTGTGCGTCTGTCTCGGAGCTGGATGAGGTGTGGCGCAAACGGATCAAGAACAACATGCTTGTCTACCAGATGATGGAAGTCTCCAGGCAGAAGAAGGCCACGCCCGAGGAGCAACAGCAGGAGAAGCAACCGGAAGGCGAGGGGGGCGACACCCCGGACGAGGGGGGCGCTGCACCTGGGGGCGCCAAGGAAAAAGCCTCCGCCCCAGTTGTGCCCCGCAAGACGCCTAAAGAGCGCGTGCTGCAATTTTATGAGCGTTACCTGCGCCAGGTCGAATCGCGGGAAGGGCTCGAAGTCGTGGAACTGTTCCTCTCTTCTCTGACCCGTATCTTCGATCCTCACTCGGTGTACATGGCCCCGGACACGGAGGAAGATTTCAATATCGCGATGAAGCTCTCCCTGCAGGGAATAGGTGCGTTGCTGAACACCGAAGACTCGTTCGTGAAGGTGGCTGGGATTATCGCAGGTGGGCCTGCCGAACTTGATGGGCAGCTCAAGGAAGGTGACCGGATCATTGCTGTCGCCCAGGAGAACCAGGAATCGGTCGACGTCATTGATATGCCCCTGAGAAAAGTCGTGAAGATGATTCGTGGCCCTAAAGGTACGACCGTCTATCTGACTGTGCTCGAAGCCGGCAAAGGGCTGGGCAGTGTTCCTGTCGTGGTAGACATCGTTCGCGATGAAGTGAAGCTCACCGACCAGGAAGCGAAGAGCGAGGTCCGCCCGATCATGCTGCCGCTCGAGGCAACTGCTACGCCGGGAGAGGACAAGGCGGAGGAGAACGCTGCCCGAGAGGCCAGGATAGGCATTATCTACCTGCCTTCCTTCTATGCGGACTTCAGGGCCAAGAACTCAGGGGCGAAAGACTACAAGAGCTCAACTCGCGACGTCCGACGCCTGATCTCCGAGGCCAAGGAAAAGGGGATGACGGGGCTCATCCTGGACCTGAGATCCAACGGTGGCGGGAGCCTTGAGGAGGCGATCGAACTTGCCGGGCTGTTCTTTCCTGAGGGACCGGTCGTACAGGTCCGTGATGCTCGTGGACAGGTGAAAAAACGGCACGACCCGGACCCGGAGACCATCTACGACGGCCCGCTGCTCGTCTTGATCGATCGGCTCAGCGCTTCCGCCTCGGAGATTGTTGCGGCTGCCATCCAGGACCACCGGCGTGGCGTGATTGTCGGCGAGAAGCGATCGCACGGAAAGGGAACCGTCCAGACTGTTTTTCATCTCGATGATCGGTTGCGTCGGACGCCAATCTTCCGGCAGAAGAAAGCCGGTTCGCTCAAGTTCACGATGGCCAAATTCTATCGTGTGACCGGGGGCTCGACCCAGGTGAAAGGCGTCACCCCTGATGTGACGTTTGCGTCGTTCACTGATCACATGGAACTCGGGGAGGAGCATCTGCCGCACGTTATGCCCTGGGACGAGATTGAGGCCCTCGAAACGGAGCCTTTTGTGGATGTGACCCCGTACGTGCCGGCTCTGTCCGAGCGATCACAGGAGCGGATGAGCCGTGACCCCGATTACCAGGCCATGCTTGAGGATATCGAGCGTTTCGCCGAGCGGCGAGACAGAAAGACACTGACCCTCAGCAAGGCCAAGCGGGTAGAACTCCAGCAGGAGGAAGAGGCCTGGTCGGAGAAGCTCAAGAAGTCCAAGCCTCGGAAACGTCGCCGGGGCTCATCAGCGTCCTCCGAAGATGAACAGGCTACCGATCCTGTCCTGGACGAAGCCCTCCAGATCATAGGGGACATGATCGTTCTCTCCAGCGACCGGCCCCTTTCGCCGGTGATGGCTGCCGCTGACGGGGCTGAGCCTCAGGCGGTTGAGCCGGCGGCCGGGAACGGAACCGCGGGGCAGTGAGCTTCCGTTGTCCTGGCCGCGGAAGGGCGGTCCAATGAACTCCCTCCATCCCTCAGTGCCCGGGGAATTGAGCGCTGTCGGTGGCCCCCCGTCACTTCGCGTGGCCTTGGGATAGAGCTCGTCGCCATTTGGAGGATGGGTGGGAAACTCAACGTTCCCAAGCTGGAAAAAGACTTCTGTCGTGGCAAATTACCCGGTTGCCCGAGATCCGGATGGCCAACTGCGGATGATTCTCCTGCGTCCTCTGCCGGGCGCTGCACATGGAAGGTTCCCCACGAAATCCAGATGAAGACACCCAAGAGTAAGAAAAAGCCGAAGCGCTCTGTTTCGAAGGCCGCCGCTGAGAAGGGGGCGAAGGTGGGCCCTGTTGCGGAGGAGAGTGCCGCTCCAGATGTGAAGACGGTTGCGGAGGATCCTCAGAAACTCCTTGCCGAAGCGCGTGACAAGATCCTCAGGTCGAAGGCGGAGTTCGACAACTATCGGAAGCGGACACAACGGGAGTTCGCCGAGATCCGCGAACACGTGAAACTGCTCACCGTGCAGGAGTTTCTCACTGTCCTTGACCATTTCAGGATGGCCATGGACCATGCCGACCAGAGCGAAGACGTCGCGACCCTCAAGCAGGGCATGGAGATGATCTTGGCCGAGTTCCAGCGTACATTCGAGAACTTGGGTGTTTCGGAGGTCAAATCGGCCGGTGAGATCTTTGACCCCACGAAGCACGAAGCCATCGCGCAGGAGCCTTCCGAGGAAATCCCTGAAGGAAACATCGTCCGGCAGTGGAAGCCCGGTTTTCTCCTGGGAGAGAAGCTCATCCGCCCTGCTACCGTGATCGTCAGCGCCGGTCCGCCGGTTGCAGAAGCGGAGGATGCGGCCGACGAGCCGGCTGAGTAACGCCATGGGCAAAGACTATTACGAAACACTGGGGGTTGGACGTTCTGCGTCGCAGGACGACATCAAAAAGGCCTACCGAAAACTCGCCATCAAGTACCACCCGGACAAGAACCCGGGGGACAAAGAGGCCGAGGAGAGCTTCAAAGAGGTCTCCTCAGCCTACGAGGTGCTGAGTGACGACCAGAAACGGCGGAAGTACGATCAGTTTGGGCACGATGCCTACACGCGCAGTGGCCGCGGCGGCGGCGAAAATGTCGACCCGTTCGACATCTTTTCTCAGTTCTTTGGCGGGTCCGGATTCGACAGTTTCTTCGGCGGCGGCTCGAGCCGGCAGCAGACGGGACCGCAGCCTGGAGCAGACCTCCGCTACAACCTCCAGGTTGACTTCGAGGATGCCGTCTTCGGGGCCGATCGAGAGATCGAGATTCCTCGGGCGGAGACGTGTTCCCGGTGCACAGGTTCCGGCTGCGAGGAGGGGACATCGCGGAAATCGTGCCCTGCCTGCCACGGAACCGGACAAGTCACCATGGCTCAGGGCTTCTTCAGTATCCGCCAGCGCTGTCCGACGTGTCGTGGCACGGGTGAAGTGATTGAGAAGCCTTGCCGACAGTGCAGCGGCGAAGGGCGTGTGCAGAAACGGAAACGCATTCAGATTCGCATCCCCGCAGGCGTTGACACGGGCTCGAGGCTCCGCGTTGCCGGAGAGGGCGAGGCCGGAAGACGTGGAGGACCTCGTGGGGATCTCTACGTGGTCATTCACGTTCGTGATCATGACGTTTTTGAGCGTGACGGAGAGGACCTCTACTGCGAGGTCCCGTTGGCCTTCCACCTCGCCGCGTTGGGGGGCAAGATTCAGGTTCCCACGGTCGGTGGACCCGCCGAACTGAAGATCCCGTCGGGAACGCAGAGCGGCTCCGTGTTTCGACTGCGCGGGAAGGGAATTCCCTCACTGCGCGGGTACGGTCGTGGTGACCAACATGTGCGCGTGGTTATCGAGGTGCCCACCAACCTGAATGGGGGCCAGAAGGCGAAGCTGAAGGAGTTTGGCGAATCATGCGATGAGCGTGTCCACCCAAAGCTCCGAGCGTTTCTGAAGAAAGCCAAACGTTTCTTTTCCTGATCCGCATACCGGACGACGGTGTGCCATCGCCCGGCGGCTGGGCGGGAACGTCGTCGTCGACCGGTGCTTCTCGCACGGCTGGAGGCAGGCTCATCCGTCCGGATTCCACCAACTCCACGCTCGCAACCTTCGCAGACGGCTTTCCTCGCCGACGCGGCGGGAGAGGGGAACATGTTCGGGGATGTATGACCCTTGCGAGTGTGATCTGTCTGCTGTTCGCTGTCCAAGCATCCGCACAGCCTTTCCTGAACGGTCGCCCGCGAGCCCCGGCCTCGCGTGTCTCCGGCCTCCGTTCCCCATTGGTTCCCGAGCCTCGTAGAGATGGGCACGAGACAGAGTCCGAGACGATTGCCAAGTGTCTGCGGGACTACGCCGGGACGGATGTGACGGTGCGTCGTCGGGCGATTCTGATTCTGGGGAAGTATGCCGATCCAAGGGCTCAGCAGGCTCTGGTCCGAGCTCTCGCGGATGAGGATGCTGCTGTCCGCCGGTCCGCCCTCGTTTCCCTCAGTGAGAAGCCCGCCTCTCTGATCGCGGCCCGGACGCCATTGATGCGGTTGCTCGGAGATCCCGATGTCCATATCCGCCGCATCGCATCATCCCAGCTCAAGACTGTGCTTGGGGGCGGCCTGTTGGGGATGGTTGGCGGTCCTCCCCTACGGGGCCGGCGGAGCAGTCTTCCTCCCTCCCCGGAGGATGTGGCCTTACTGAATTCGGCGTTGGTAGATGGAGATGCGACCGTCCGCAAGAATGTGCTGGCTCTGCACCCGTATGTACGAACGTCCTTTGATCGGGCAGCCGTTGAGGGCTGCCTCCGAGATCCGGACCGCGAGGTCCGCGTGATCGCTGTGCAGGCTTACGCTGCGCTTCTCCAGCCGGAGAAAGATGGTCCCGGAGCGCTGGTGGATCTCGTTCAAGATCCCGACACGATCGTTCGCCGGGAGGTGGTTCGAGCTCTTGGGACGCACGGGACAGCGGCGTCGTCACTGCTGCTGCGGCTTGCCCAGGATGCTGATCCGGCTGTGCGTTGCGAAGCTGTTAAGCTGTTGGCCCGCATAGAGAATCCGAATGCGTTTACGCTTCTCAAGCGTCTGCTGGCTGATCCGGCTGTCTCGGTCGATGAGCGCCGTGGGCTGATCCGCTACATGTACCGCTTTCCGGAGGAGGCCCAAAGCGTTCTACTGGCCTTGGGGCGGGATGGCCCCGTCACCCTGCGGGCGGAGGCGGTGCAGGTTCTGGGCGGTCTGCGGGACAGCACCGTATCGGTGACTGAGTTCGTGCGTCTTGCCAATGACGAATCCAGCAGTGTCCGGCGCTCCTCCATGATGGTGCTCCAACGACGGATCAAAGAACTGACTCCTGAGGTCGTCCGTGGATTGATGGAGTCCCGATTTGTGGACGTTCGTCGTTCAGCCCTTGCCTTGCTGGCCGTGTTTCCAACTGAGCAGGCGGCCGAGCTTGTTGTGGATGGATTGCTGGATGAGGATGTGAAGACCCGCCTTGCCGCGATTCGCCTCGCCCACCTGAAGCGGATCCCCGACTGGCAGCAGTTGCTCGCCGATTCGCTGCAGGATGAGAGCGTCGAAATCCGCCGGGCGGCAGCGGACGGCCTTCTGCGTACAGTCGACGTTGAGAGCCGACGTGTCGTGGCCGAGTTCCTCAAGCGCAATGAGGATCCAGAGCTGTCCGCCTACATGCGCTTGCAGTTGGTGCGTTTCCGGGGAGCTGTCCGCCCCCCTCCCAATTCGGCCACAACCCGGGCTCTTGTCCCGACTCCTTCCCGCGTCATCCCGAACGCAGTCACCCCGGGCCGCGTTTCACCCCCCCGCACCGTTCCTTCGGCTCAGCCACCATCGCCTGCCCCTGACCAGAGAGTCACCCCAGTGCGTCCACGCTTCCCGTACAACCGACGCAGCAAGTCCCGGTACCGTAGGCCGACCTACACGTCTCCTCGTAAGGCCACCCCACCCGCTACGCCTTCATTGCCCAACCCCGGGCAGACCCCGAAACCGTGATCTCGGGTCGTTGATCTACTGATCTGATCCCGGTCAGGAAGAGACGCGAGGCAAGTCGGTCTCTTCACGGGCTGACCTGCTCCGAGTTTCTCCATACGAGCTCGATGCAGGCTTCGGCATTCAGCGGGGCGGGATCACTGGGGCCAAGGACCGTTGTCCGATGGTAATCTCGGTGACCGTCGACGACCAGGAAGGCCTTGCCGGAGTCTGACCTCAGGCTGACGACCAGTGCGAGTGGCCTGTCGGATGGGGTGATGGGCAAGGCGACGTCGAGCCATTTCAGCTCCGAAGGGGGAGTTGCTGGGAAGGTGAACGTCTCCGTCTTGCCTTGTTGCCCTTCCCATACGGCGGAGACGGCTACTCTTGTTCCTGCCTGCGCCTGGATCGGGATGCGCACATGGGGGGGGACGGCGTCTGCGTCCGGCAGGCGTCGCGGTTCTGCCTGGAACGCCTTGCGGATCGCCACACCTTGAGGCGGGACGGGGAAGCCGGCCCAGCCCCCGGTGAGCTCGGGGCCGTGGTCGTACAGCCGTGTTTCTTCCGCGGTCACAGCCAGCACCCCGTTCGGGCGTGCGACGCGGACAACGTGTCTCTCCGCGTGCGCCTGGTAGAACGGGAAGGCCGCACACACGATAAACGCGGACACACACCAGACCAGGACGCCCGTGAGCAGCTTCCGCCGCTGCTCGTCCCCGGGTCGCCGGGCGCGGGCTCGCCTGATGGCGTGGTCGATCGCACCCCCTCCGAAGACGCAGAACAGCGGGACTGCGGGCAGGCGGAAGCGCGCCAACATGTAGAAGAGGACGGTTGCTCCACAGTACACGGCGAGCGCGAAGTAGAGGAACAGGCAGGGAGGGGAACGGCGACGCAGAAGGAGAAGAACCCCCGCGAGCCCGGCGGTCCCGATCACAGCGAACGGGAGTAAGACCGGCCAATGGAGTATATGGCTTCGTGAACCCTCTGCTGAGATCCCTACGTTGTTGGGGATCTCCTGCTTGTTCCAGAACAGGAGGAATGTTTTCCACTTGAGTTCCGCGAACGCCAGGGGCTCTTCCCGGATCCAGCCGAGCATCTGGGTCGTTACGGAAACTCGGGCATCCCCGGGTGCCTCAGCACGCTTCATCCACTCCGCGAACAGTGGCGGATAGAGCAATCCCCCCGGCGGAGCCTCCGGCGTGTTCCCCAACGCCAACACCGCATCCTGTGCGGAGGATGGCCCTGTCCAGCGGTCGTAGTGCGACATGTTCCTCAGCGCGAACGGCACCTGAGGGGCATACATGAGGGCCAGGAAAAGTGTCGTCAGCAACACGCCACGACGTGGCTGTTGACGGTGGTCCCAGGCAAGCATCGCGATCATGCCTGGGACAATGAGCAGGACGTTTCCTCTAGTCAGTATGGCGCAGCCGGTTACTGCGGCCGCCCCCATCCACCATCCAGGGCGCTTCGTGTCATGGGCCCGGAACACGATCCACACGATGGCGGCCATCCAGAAGCTCTGCAGTACGGCGATCAGAAGGAAAGGCGTGTAGAAGATGTGGAATTGAGAGAGGGCGAGCAGTGTTCCTCCACAGATCCCGGCTCTGCGGCCGAAAAGACGGGCTCCGATCACTCCAGTCAACCAGACCGTCGCTGCCCCCAGAACAGCCTGGGTGAACAGCACAGGCCAGGCACCGACGCCGAATAGGCGATAGAGAAGCGGCAGGAAGACGGCGTAGTAGAACGGCTGATAGTAGAACCGCTCCGGCCACTGCCCCCCGGCGATTTCGGCAGCCGTGCGTTTGTACGTGGCCATGTCTGTTCCGGACCACGGATCCAAAACGGACCGAATCGTGCTGAGCTCAGCGCACACGGCCAGGCGCAGCAGGAGCCCGCAGAGGGTGATCCCGGCGAGAAGGAACCAGAAACGCCGTCGCCGGTCTCCCCACCAGCCCTTGGGCCCGGGATTCGGTCCCGGACTCTTCCGTGGGCGTTTGCTCCCGACTCGGGACGGCATGTTCCTAGTCTCCCTTGCCCCACTCTTCCGGATTCAGAGGATGGCACGCGTGCGGTTAGCCCCAATGCTGTTGACTTAAGGCACGGTCGTCGGGGACGCCGATCCTCCAAGAGCATTTCCGAGTTCGAGAAGTGCTGGAGGGCCGATGTCCTCAGCGGCCGTCTTCTCCGTGAGAATGCCAGCTCAACAGTACTGCGGCTGGATCCGAGGCCAAGCATACCGGATACAGCCACGTGGTGCAACCTGTGGGGCACGTTCGGCCTCTGCCTCAGAAGAGGACCCGCCAGGTCACCTGAACGTTGCGGCCAGGCTCTCTCAGCTCAAATCCGCGCGAGGTCGAGAGATGGTTGCGGTAGTCGGTATCGAAGAGGTTGTCGGCGCTGAGGACAATGTCGTGGTGGGCATGTCCTGCTTCGAAGCCGTAGCCGACGTTGGCGTTTACTGCCGCCCAGCCGTCCGTCCGGGTTTCTGCGGAAGCGACATCGCTTTGGTTGGCAGCCCACTCGGTCTCTATCTGAGCCCAGGGTCCCGAGTTTCCTCCGTAGCGCAAGCCGAGCAGACCGTTGAGCGGGGGCACAAAGGAGAGGGCTTCGTCGCGTGTCTTGTTCACGCCTTCCGCGTAAGCCACGTTGCCGTAGGCTCGAAGGTCAGGAGACATGAGCCATTCAGCGTCCAGCTCCAGACCTGTGATCTCAGCCTCCTCAACGTTCTCCATCCCGCGGACCCCGACCCCCGGGCTGGGATCGACAATCAGGTCATCGATGACATTTGCGAACAGGCTGCCGCTGACACGAACGCGGGGACCGGTGTAGTGCAGGCCGTACTCGACGAAGAATGACTGTTCCGGATCCAGGTCGGGGTTGCCAAACAGCTCGCCACCGCCGCCAAGGTTGAGGTACTTGTAGCGATCCAGGAGATCCGGCGAACGGTAGCTGGAAGCGACCAGGAAGGTTGTTGACCATCGCTCGCCGGCCATCCACGTAAGCCCAACGTGGGCGTTCCAGCTGATATCGTCTTCCGACTGTCCTCCCCGCATGACCGGTCCTGGGGGAGAGATCGTGCGGAGGATTTCCTCGCTCGTGCTCGACATCAGGTCAACCCGAGCTCCGAGGTTGAGAACGAGGGCCTCGGTGAGAGCCCAGTCGTCTTCGGCGAACAGACCCGCCGAAAGCTGTTCAGAATCCGCCAGGGGGGAATCCTCGATGGTTGCTCCGCTGGCCAGGAACTTCTTTCGCTCTCCTTTGTAGCTCCAATTCCAGACGTCGAGGCCGCCAACAACGGTGTGCGGGGCCAGGACGATCGTGTTCTGCCACCGAGCTCCGAGGGTGACGTGGTCGGCCTCCGGCGCGATCAGATTGACGGGGCCGCCCGGGAACCGGTCAATCTCGACCCGGCGACCGACTTCCTGCCGGTAAAGCTGCACGCGTGACTCCTCCAGGGCGCCGCTCCCGGGATGGATCGTGTGGGTGAGGCTGACCAGTTCTCTCGTTGTTCTCGGGTACGCGACGTCCGGGCCTGTTGGCAGACTCAGCCCCTTCCCGGGGACCCCAACGTCTCGGGCTTCCAGGCGTTGATACTGAAACTCGGTCATCTGTTCCTCATCCCACTTGAGGGCAAGTTTCAGTGTCCCATGGTGATCTGTGAACTGGCTGTTGTGCACGTCATTGCCGTCTGCATCTTCATAGCTGTCGTGATCACGCCAACTGCCGGAGGCGAAGACCCACCAGCGGTCTGTCCCGTACGTCACATTCCCGTACGTGTTCGGGCCGGAAGGGTTGGTTTGGAGCGAATTGTTCAGCTCTCCGTGCCATCCGGGTTCGTCCTGGAAACTGCCGCTCTTGGTCAGGACATTGACGACGCCACCAATTGAGCCTGAACCGTACAGTGAGCTGACGGGGCCCTTGAGGACCTCTATACGCTGGACATCTGAGGCGTTGACCGTGCCGAACTGGGCATTGATGTCGGTCGCGGTATTGACTCGTGCCCCATCTACAAGAAACAGCACGCGGTTCCGGCTCAGACCACGGATGTTAATCGCTGACCCCCAGGCCGAGTCTGAAGCCTTAGTGACACCGGGGAGGCGACTTGTGATGTTCGTCAAGCTCAGCGGCTGCTCGACCGTGATCTGTTCGGGCCGCACAAGCCCGAGCCCACCAGGTGTAGCCGACAATCTGCTCCCTCGGCCTCGGGCGGTGATCAGCACAGGATCAAGCACAAGTACCCGGGATGCTGTGTCCTCTCCCCGCGTCTCGTGAAGGGGGACGGCTAACAGCAAGGCGGCGGTGAGGGAAGCTAATCTCGGGCGAGGCATGCGGGTGTCCTTTTCCTGAGTGGTCATTTGGTTACTTCATCAACAGCAGTGACTTGGTTGTGACGCCTTCGAGGGATCCCAGTTTGCCCGTGAGAGCACCGAGTTGGTCGGTGGTCCCGTCGACCAGAACGGCCATCACGTTCACACCCTTTTCACGGTATGGAACGCCGATGCGACCGATGATGATGTCGCCGAAGTCGCTCAACAGTGCGTTCACCTTCGGGGTCGCTTGTTTGCGGTCACGAACGAGGATAGCAATCGCGCCAACTCGCTGTTCCATGGCACACGTCCTTTCGGGCTGTTCGGCGAATCAAGACAAAAAAACAGCGCCTGAACTCCTCGCGGGAGTTCAGGCGCTGTTGCGTACGCCGCTCGGAACGGGATCCTGGGCACCGACTGCCTTGCGGCGACTTCACGTCCCGATGCACTGCCAGTGACGCCCGGTGTGATCACCCACTCAGCTGTGGGGACGGACCGCTATGCCCGAACACCCAGCCAGCACGAGTTCGCTCCTCAAACTCCCTCAAGGTCAGGCTTCCGCCCTCGCCGTAGGTCCCTGCTCGCAGAGCGAACAGGCAGGCTCCGGGAGGACTCAGACCAGCGCTAAAGGGAGTCCTCCGAAGCGAGACGAAATGTACATCGAGCTCAAACGGTGTTCAAACTCGGCAGAGGCGTCAGTTCGGGGCATATTAACCTGCGGCAAGGACAGAGGAAGGCCGCGCCCCAGGCGCTCTTTCCCCACCCCACTCAACGAGACGATACCAATTCCCGTTTGGGATGAGAGAAGCATGGCAACAGATACATTCCTCGGCCGCGCTGCGGCAGACTGGTTGGCGAACCGCTTGGAAGGGGCAGCGCTTCTCCGTCTTCTCAACCAGCACACCGCCGCCCTCGAACAACTCTTCCGTGGGTTCAAAGTCGGGGCCAAGAACGTCGATAAACGGACGATTCGTGCTCGTCTGCGCAGCCTCATAGAGCGTGACCCGGAGTTCCGCCAAGCCTTCCTCGCTTTTCCCGGGGCTCCATGGACAACGTGGGCTCAGGCTCTACTTGCTTTGAGTGAGGAGTGGCTGCTTCGCCACTGGCGAACACTGGCCCGAGGAGCGGAGGGGAGAGAACTGCTGGTCGCCCTGGCTCTCCAGGAACGCCCTGCACTGCGCCGACGTGGCGAGCGTGCCCTGCGAACGGAGCATCCATGGAGTCCCGAAACGGCCCCAAAGGTGAGCGATTCGGACGTGTTTCCGGCTGAGTGGCTGCTGCTGCATGATCTCATGGACAACGGCCGGGAGCCCACAACGTCCTCCCCACCTGCCTCGGGCGGGGAAGAGACCGCGCGGATTGAGCGTGAACTGAGGGTGGCGACCAAGGACTTGGGGCACAGTCGCGAACGGCTCCGGAGACTCAAAGAGCAGCACGCCAAAGTTGAGGCAACGTTCCAGGCGGAACGGGATCTGCTTCAGGACCAACTCCGGTCTACCCGTCGCGAGGCGCGCGAGGCGCGTGAAGCGAGGGATGAGTTGACGGCTGAACTTGGGGCTCGCGTCGAGCGACAGGTAGCCACCTTCCGCTGCCACAGCCTTGGGATGACCTCGGAGCTTGATCTGGTACGCGAGAAGCTTGAGTTGGGGCATGACGACGATATTCTGGCCCGAGTTCGCAAGGTGTTGGCTGCTCAGGCAGATCTCAATGAGCGACACGGCCTGCTCTCACAGTTGCGGAAGCGTGTTACCGATCTGGCCGTGGCGGAAGACGAGCTCGTGAGGGCGCTGGAAGAGAGTGTGGTGGTCTTGCCTGAACTCAAGGGCACGTTGGAGCGCGTGCGCCAGGAACGCACTGAGTTGGAGAAGCAACTCCCTGAATCTCGGCCTCGGGATGTCGAATCGCCTTTTGCGGCCCTGCTGCTTGCCCAGGTCGGCGAAGCCCTCCACAATGCTGACGGTCTGGCGCGCCTTGATGATGTGGGAAGCGTGCTGCGAGCGCCCTTCGTTCTGAGGACGCTGAGGAAGGGGGAGAGCGAACTCATCACGGAAGCTCTGGAGGAACGTCGCCAAGGGATCGCCGAGAGGATGTCATCGGTCGAGGAACGTGGGATTTCCCCCGAAGTGGATGCCGACACTGTGCATCATGCAGTCGAGATCTGGCACGTTGGTGATGTTCTCGAATCTGGCCGGACAGCCGGTCTCCCCTGGCTGTTCATCGATGGCTACAACGTCGTCAAACGCGTTCATGCGCTTTCCCGCATCGAGCACGGGGAGGGCCTGGCTGCTGCCCGGGATTCGCTTGTGGCCTCCTGTCGAAGTGTCGCTCAACGTTTCGGACGCCTCGAGGTGGTGTTCGATGGTCGTGGGACAGTTCCCTCCCGAGAGACGTCAGACGGGGTGACCGTAGTGTTCACAGCCCAGACACACGACTCGCAGAACGCCGATCGGTACATCATGCGGCAGTTGGGAGAGGTGCGTGATGATACCGACGCTCTGTGGCTCGTGACAGATGACTACGGACTTCGCTACCATGCCGAGGCGCTGGCCGATGCGTTTCTGCCGACCGATCGCTTCTACCACTTCCTGCGGGTGAACCGGGACTCGTGACGGTTGCTTAGGGCCGGCGCGGAAACAACTTCACATTTTGCTGCTGGTCATTTTGGTTTCTGGCCAGGCGCGGGCGAGCGGGCATATCTTGATATGTCCCGAGTGAAGCAACGAAGCCAGAGAGCAAAAGGGGCGCAGCTCTACGGGGCGGGGCGGAGCACGGCCATTCGCGGCGTCAATCGTCGCACACATACCTCGGTATGCGTCGCTCCTCCTGCCTTCCGACTGACCATCCTGCGCTCCCGCCAAAATCTAGAGTTATTTCCGCGCCAACCCTTAGATCCCGAGAGCCCTGCAATGGAACTGCAGCGCGTCCTGAATGTGGACGTCCCAGTAGTCCCACGTGTGTGCTCCGGGATGCTCCCGGTAGACATGCGTGACTCCCATCTCGTCCAGTTGCGCGTGGAACTCACGGTTCTGCTCGATCAGGACGTCTTCCGTCCCGCAATCGATATGGATCTCGGGTATGACCTGCCGTTGTTCGGCGCGCCGGGAAAGCGCGATCAAATCGTGTTCAGAACCCTTGGGATCTGCACCGAAGATCTGCCTGAACTCAGCGTTGTCGCGTTCGAGCTCAGCACACGATAGGTGTCCGAACAAGACGGCCCCGGAATGGCTGTTGGTAGAGACATAGCGTTCGGGGTAGCCGAGAGCAAGGCGCAACGCGCCGTATCCCCCCATGGAAAGGCCTCCAACACAGCGTTGTTCGCGCGCCGGTGATGCGGCGAAGTGTCTCTCCACAAATGCGGGCAATTCCTTCGCCATGTAGCTCGCGTAGGCGGGGCCCTCCTCCTGATTGGTGTAGAATCCCCGGAACCCGTCTGGCATGACCACGATGAGAGGGCGTTCGCGAACGTACCACTCGATCCTGGTCCGCCGATGCCAGATTGTGTAGTCATCCGAGAGGCCGTGGAGCAGGTAGAACACCGGGAAAGGCGGCGTTCCCACTTCAGGCAGGATCACATGCATGCCGACTTGCTTGCCAAGCGTTTGACTCGACCAATTCACCTGAGCGAATGCCATCGCTTCCTCCTTTTGCGGACAAAGTGTCCCCGTGCGGATGCCGGCAGACCATTGCTTCTTTGTCGGCGCGATTCTTCGAATTATCGGGCAGGGCATATAGATTACAGATTCGCTGGGACATTTTCAAAAGCAGCACAGGACGTTGGAGTGACGATGTTAGCGAAACAACTCAGGCAGGCTTACATAGATTTCTTCAAGCGGCACGGGCACGCTCAGATCGATAGCGCTCCGCTCGTCCCGGAGAATGACCCTACAGTCCTTTTCACAACGGCTGGCATGCACCCGCTCGTTCCGTTCCTTCTGGGGGCCAAGCACCCCGCCGGAACGCGCCTCGTCGATTACCAGAAGTGCGTGCGTACAGGTGATATCGACGAAGTCGGAGACACCACCCATCTGACGTTCTTTGAGATGCTGGGGAACTGGTCGCTCGGTGACTACTTCAAGGAAGAAGCCATCGCCATGAGCCACGAGTTTCTGACCAAGGAACTGGGGATTGATCCCGAGCTGCTGTGGGTCTCCTGTTTTGCCGGTGACGAGGATGCCCCGCGGGATGAGGAAGCCGCGGCGATCTGGATGAAGCAAGGGATTCCGGCTGAGCGGATCGTTTTCCTTGGCAAGGAGCACAACTGGTGGGGACCTGCCGGCCAGACCGGACCATGTGGCCCTGACACTGAGATGTTCATTGAGCTCGACAAGCCGTCCTGCGGCCCGGATTGCGGAGTGGCCTGCAACTGCGGCAAATACGTTGAGATCTGGAACGATGTGTTCATGCAGTACAACAAGACTGAGAACGGCACGTTTGAGCCTCTTGCCCAGAAAAATGTGGATACTGGGATGGGGCTGGAGCGCGTTACGGCTGTGCTTCAGGGCAAGGCCAGCTGCTTCGAGACCGAGATTTTCAGTGGCCTCCTGCAGAAGCTGGCTGAGATCAGCGGCGTGGAAGACCCCGGAGCCACGCGCAGCGGACGCATTGTCGTAGAGCACATGCGAGCGGCGACATTCCTCATGGGGGATGGCGTGAGACCGGCCAACGTCGACCAGGCTTACGTCCTCCGCCGCCTGATTCGCCGGGCAATCCGCGAAGCGCGAAAGCTGGGCGTCTCCGAACCGTTCACGCCGGTGCTGGCGGATGTTGTGGTTGCGGAGTATGGCGACGTTTACACCGAGTTGGCAAAGAACCGCGATGATATCCTGAAGAGCCTTGCTGACGAGGAAGCCCAGTTTGCCGGCGCTCTGGAGCGCGGGACACGTGAATTCTGTAAACTCGTTGACTCGTTCCCCGCACACGTGGAGAGAAAAGTGATCAGCGGGAGGAAAGCGTTTTACCTCTATGAGACATTCGGCTTCCCTCTTGAGCTCACAATCGAGATGGCGGCCGAACGGGAGTTCACGGTTGATACAAAGGGCTACGAGAAGGCGTATGCGAAGCACCAGCAGTTGTCGCGGGCAGGAGCCGAGCAGAAGTTCAAAGGTGGACTCGCAGATTCCTCCGACACGACCGCGGCATTGCACACGGCAACCCACCTCCTCCACGCTGCCCTGCGCAAGATTCTGGGAGGACACGTGGGACAGGCCGGCTCAAACATCACGGCTGACAGACTTCGTTTTGACTTCACTCATCCCGCCAAGGTGACGGCCGAGGAGAGAAGCCAGGTTCAGGGTCTGGTCAACGAGGCGATCCAACGGGATTTGCCCATCTCTTTCGACGAAATGAGCCTGGAAGAGGCCCGGGGATCCGGCGCAATCGCGCTGTTCGATCAGAAGTATGGTGAGAAGGTTCGAGTCTACTCGATCGGGGACGTGAGCCGGGAGGTCTGCGGCGGTCCGCACGCGGAAAGGACCGGTGCTCTCGGGGCATTTCGCATCACCAAAGAGGAAAGCTCCAGCCGCGGTGTGCGCCGGATCAAGGCCGTACTTGAGTAGCCCTCTGTGTGGCTGACAGACCGCTACGTGCCGCCCTTCCCCTCTCCGGGGAACAGACCATGCGGCGAGTCGAGCAGGCGTGATGGGCCGAGGGGGCACGCGTCACGGAATACCGTCGGCGTGATCCGACTGTGGTCTGCATTCCCCGGGCTTCCATGGGGGCACCACCGCGTCCCGTCACTATCCTCCGCGCGTTACGGTGCATTTCACCCGCGGTTCCCCGTTGCGATTTCCCCGATCATCAGCTATGTTTGCTCTTACTTGTCCAAGGCCGTGGACTCCGGTGTCCGGTTGCGTACGCGGGAATCTCGAGCCCGATGCCTGGCGGACGGACAGATGTCGTGGTGCGGCTAGACTTAGATGGGACCCGAACATGCCTGAAGCCCAGATACTGGTTGCCGAGCAGGAAAGTGTCATCGGCATTCGTGCCATTGGCCGGGCAACGTTCAAGGTGGCGCGCGACCTGCGGTCGTTTGGCGTCAAAGCGGTAGGCCGAGGAGCCCGAGCGGTCGTCTTGGATCTGGCGGACTGCCAGGGAATGGACAGCACGTTCATCGGCGTGTTGGCCATGATCGGCCTCGAAGCGCGGGGCACAGCCGATTTCGTCGTTGTCAACGCGAGTGACGATCTGCGGCAGTTACTCGATGGAATCGGGCTGTCCAAGATATGGCGGTTCGCCGAGGAAACGGTCTCCCCCGGGTCGTGGAACGACCTTTGCAGGGCCGCCAGTGACGGAACCATGGGCGAAACAGTCCTGGCCGCCCATCAGGCCCTGATGGACCTTGATCCTCAAAATGTTCCCAAATTCCGCGATGTTGTCGATCTGCTGAGTGCAGAAGTGAGTTCTGATACGCCGGAGGGTGAGTGACGTGATCAACCAGGGTTTCTACCGAACAGTTTTGGCGACCGTTGCCGTGACGTTTGTGTCCGCATCTCTGTTTGCGGGGGACGGCATCGGCTTCATCGACATGGAACGCGTCTTCCAAGGCTACTACAAGACCGCCCGCGACGACTCCGCCTTCAAGACACAGAAGGAAGCCTACGAGGGCGAGGCCAAACGCATTGCGGAAGAGATTGAGCTGATCAAGACCAAGCGGGACGAACACCGTGATGCATCACTGAACATTGCCTTGAGTGATGATGTTCGGAAAGAGCATCGACAGAAGGTCGAAGAGAGCGACGCCCTGTACCAGGAGAAGAAGCGGGAACTGCAGGGATTCCTGAAGAAAATCGACAAAGAACTGCAGGGAAAATACCTCCAGCTCCGGCAGGGAATAGTCGATGAGATCTCGACATTTGTCCGCTCGTATGCCGAGCGCGAGGGGCTGAAAGCAGTCATTGATACCTCAGGTATGAGCCGTAATATGATACCCGTCGTGGTGTACTTTGAGCCCGCATCCGACCTAACCGACACCGTTCTTACTGAGCTCAATCGAGGCCACGAGGACGAACTGCCCAAGCCCGACGAGGCCAAGGCAGAGGAGTAGACGAGGACAGGCTGTGGGTGTGGATCAAGCCGGCATGACTAGCGCTGACGTTGCCAAGTTGGTGGGCGGTTCACTCATCGGGGCGGGTGATGTGGACGTCCACTCAGTCGCCTCGTTGGCTGATGCGACGGCCCACGATGTTTCCTTCCTGGGCAACGAGAAGTACCGCCCTCAGGTCTTGACGTCGGCAGCCGGGGTTGTTCTTCTCCCTCGGGACTTTGACGCCCCCCCCCCCTCCGGCAGGGCGTGGATTCTGTGCGATGATCCGTCCTCGTCCTTCAGTTGCGCCGTCATGCAGTTCGCTCCTCCGATGCCCACGTACGCGCCTGGCAAGCATCCGTCCGCTGTGGTTGCTGCTGACGCTGACGTACACGCTTCGGCCCACGTTGGGCCGTGTGCTGTGATCGAGTCCGGAGCTGCTATCGGTGAGAACTCCGTGATCGGGGCGGGCGTGTTTGTGGGAGAAAATGCGCGGCTTGGTGGCGATTGCTTCATTCATCCGAATGTGACCATACGCGAGTGGTGTGTCCTGGGGGAGCGTGTCATCGTCCACTCAGGGACTACGATCGGGAGCGATGGCTTTGGTTTCATCCCCGGCGCTTCCGGGCATGAGAAAGTTCCGCAGGTCGGTATCGTCCAGATCGATGACGACGTTGAGGTCGGGGCCCAGGTCGCGATTGACCGGGCACGCTTCGGCAGGACATGGATACAGCGTGGGGTGAAGATAGACAATTTGGTCCAGATTGCCCACAATGTGGTGATCGGTGAACATTGCTTCATCGTGGCCCAAGTGGGTGTTTCAGGGAGCTCGAACGTTGGCCGCGGCGCCATTCTCGCCGGTCAAGTCGGCGTTGCCGGCCACCTCGAAATCGGCCCCGGTGCGGTGATCATGGGGCAGTCAGGAGTCACCCGGGATGTTCCCGCCGGAGCTACCCTGTTCGGGACCCCGGCGATCTCTCGGAAAGAGTTTGCCCGTGAGAAGATGCTGCTGCACCAATGCGGTGACTTGCGGCAGTCCGTCAAAGCACTGAAACGTGAATTGGCCGAGATAAGAGCAGCGATGGACCTTGCGTCGGAGACCTGACGTCGGTTTGAGCCGGAGATGGTAGTGTGGTCACTGTTCGGGCAATGACACTCCTCCGCCTTGCCCGCCAGGTCGCGATGCCGGAAGTCTGTCCGTGCTGCCTTGCCCGGCAGCCCCTCGGCGATCCGGATTGCTCCGGGCTGTGCTCCGAGTGTCGCGCCCAGTGCGGCGAGTTCACCGGTCGCCGATGCTCGGGCTGCGGCGGTGCCCTGGATGGTGTTCTTGCGACCTGCAGTGACTGTCTGCAGGCGCCGGAGAGACCTTGGCAGAATGCCGTGTCCGTTTTCCCCTTCGGGGGGAAGGTTCGAGAACTTGTGCACCGCTTCAAGTACCGTCGGCACACTTATCTGGCGCGGTTCTTCGCGGAGCGGATGCTGCTCAATTGGGACCGCCATGGAGGCGGTGCCCCTGACGTTGTCACGCCCGTGCCTCTGCACTGGTTTAAGCAGGTGTGTCGCGGGTATAACCAAGCTGAACTGCTTGCAGAGCAGATCAGCAACGCGCTCCGGGTTCCATGCGTAAGTCCCGTGCGCCGCTCTCGCTGGACCGCCCAGCAGGCGATGCTTGACTTCGGGGCCCGGCAGGATAACATGAAAAACGCTTTCGTTCTCACAGAGCCGCAAGGTCTTTCGGGGCGTCACGTGCTGGTTGTCGACGACGTTATGACAACTGGTGCGACCGTGGCCGATTTCACCCGGACACTGCTGAGTGCAGAGCCAAACGCCGTCAGTGTTCTGACCGCAGCAAGGGGGTAAGCAACATGCCTCTTTTCGGACGCAAACCGAAGTATTCCACCGTGCCTCCCACACCTCGCCGGGAGATCTCAACTCCTTCCTCGCTCAAGTGCAAGGGGTGCGGGTCGGTCATTTATGTGACCAAGCTTGGCCAGAACCATCACGTCTGCTACGCCTGCGGACACCACTACCCGATGACGGCTGAACGGCGCATCGGCCTCTTGACCGACCCCGGCAGTTTCCAGGAGATTGCCGCTGGTCTCAAGGCCCGTGATGTGCTCAATTTTGGGGGAGACGGAGCCTACGCTGCGAAGCTGGTCTCCTCTCGCGAGAAAACGAAGATGGTCGATGCTGTCGTCTGCGGCGAAGGGAAGCTCGATGGACGCCCCCTCGCCTTGGGCGTCATGGACTTCCGTTTCATGGGGGCAAGCATGGGATCCGTGGTGGGCGAGAAGATCACTCGCCTCACCGAGCAGGCAACGGCGAACGGTCTGGCGTTGGTCGTGGTCACGGCCAGCGGCGGTGCCAGGATGCAGGAGGGCATGCTCAGCCTGATGCAGATGGCGAAGACGTCGGGAGCCCTGGCCCGGCACGCCGATGCCGGCTTGCCCTATATCGTGATCTTGACACACCCGACCACCGCAGGGGTCACCGCGAGTTATGCATCGCTCGGCGATGTCATTGTCGCCGAACCGCATGCTCTCGTCGGTTTTGCCGGAGCACGCGTTATCAAGAACACCACGCAGTCGGAGCTCCCTCCCGGTTTCCAGACGGCCGAATTCCTGATGGAACGCGGCTTTATCGATCGCGTGATTCCACGCGCCGATCTGCGCCGTGAACTGTCCCTTCTGCTCGAGTATTTTTCAGGAAGCCTTCGTTGCGGATCGAGCTCCTGAAGGCTATAGTTGGAGCTGCCGTTACTGTCCTGTTTCGGGACCTGTGCGGCAGGAACGCCGTGAACCGGGTCAGATGGGGAACCAAGCAGCCCTAAGCGGCGAACCTGGGCGCTGTAGGACCACCTGAGGCAGGCAGTAGCGGCTCTCTTGCCCTCCTTCTGCTCGACACGCTCCCGCTCAGTGACCCACCACCGGTGATGTCCTTTGCGGCTTGGCTCGCAGAACCCAACGGTCAGGATAGGTGTCGGCTACATGACATACCAAGTACTTGCCCGAAAATGGCGCCCTCAGACGTTTGCCGACATCGTCGGGCAGGAACACATCAGCCGTACCCTTCAGAATGCCATCGCGACGCAACGCGTTGGCCATGCTTACCTGTTCGTCGGACCACGCGGGATTGGGAAGACCACCAGCGCCCGTGTCTTCGCAAAGGCACTCAACTGTGAGGCCGGCATCGTCAAGGAGCCGTGCTGTGACTGTCAGTCCTGCCGTGAGATCGCCGCCGGCTCCTCCCTCGATGTCGTAGAGATCGATGGCGCGTCGCACAACCGCGTTGAGCATATCAGAGACATCCGCGAGAACGTGCAGTACACCCCCAGTCGGAGTCGCTACAAGATCTACATCATTGATGAAGTGCACATGCTGACAACCGCAGCATGGAACGCGTTGCTCAAGACCCTCGAAGAACCCCCGCCTCACGTAAAATTCCTGTTCGCAACGACCGAGCCGCATAAGGTCCTGCCAACCATTGTTTCCCGTTGTCAGCGTTTCGACCTGAAGCGCATCCCTGTTCCCCTGATCATGGGGCGGCTCCAGCAGATTGCTGAGCACGAGAACGTCTTTATCGAGGACCGAGCACTTGCCGCGATTGCCCGGGCCGCTGACGGCGGGATGCGGGATGCCCAGTCAATTTTCGACCAGATGATTGCCTTTTGCGGAGGGATGTCGACTGAGGAGAAGATCCTTGAGAACGACGTCATTGATGTGTTTGGACTGGCATCGGGGGCAGAACTGCGCGAACTGGCCATGGGGTTGGTGGTCAACGACATGGACCGAGCGTTGCGGGTCGTCCAGGCTCTAGCCGATCACGGACGCGATCTGGAGAGGCTCTTTGGCGATCTCGTTGGCTTCATGCGCAATGCCATGATCTGCTCATTCTGCCGAGATCCCGGCAGCATGCTTGAGGTGAGCGACAGCGAACTTGACGATTTGCGTCAGATAACGGAAGCGGGTGACCCCGCGCGAATCCAGCGACTTCTGCAGGAACTTGTAACTCAGGAGTGGTCCTTCCGGGCTGCCTTGAACAAGCGCGTTCATCTGGAGGCCACCCTGGCCCGTGTCATGATGGATGTACACAGCGTTCAGATTGACGACATCGTCAACCGGCTCAATCAGCTACGTGGATCCGGTGAGATACCGGCGATCCCGATTGCTCCGTCTGCGATGACGGCCAGTCCTCTCGCCCCGGCTCCCTCCGCCCCTGTGCCGCGCTCTGCGCCTCCATCTTCCACCGTGCCGGCCGCCGTTGATCCAGGTCCCTCGCCTGCCTCGGCTGGGCCTTCTCTCACCGGCTCTGCCTCCCCGCAGGAGCCGGAAGTGTCCGTCGCGATCGAGCACCCGGCCGTTGTTCAGTGCGCTCCTCCAGCCCCAGTGGCGGAAGCGCCCCGCACAGACCCGCCTCCTCCCTCGAGTCCCGCCCCCGTTCAGGTGGCGTCGGTCTCAGAACCCGCCCCGGAATGCCAAGTACCCGTGGTTGACGACACCCCCGCTGGTTCACCCGTTTCCAGCGCTCCGAGCGTTCCTCCGTGGGATACAGATGCTCCCGTATCCTCAAGTGATCCCGCGGTAGCCGAACCGGCCGAACCGTCAGGTACGGCCGTCCAGGAGGGGGCTGAGACTCGGAAGGAGGCCGTCCCTTCGTCCGTCCCTCCAACTGCGGAACCAGGCACCCCGGAAGGGCAACTCCCTGAACTCCTGACTCCGGAGCAGACGGCCAGGTCCCAGGGAACAGAGCCGGCCCCGCAGGAGGACGCCGATGCCGTGTCGCTGGCAGATGAGGGGGGGGCTGTAGAGCTCGTAAAGCCCCTCTCGGCGGCACCGGAGCCGGAAAACGCCTCCCAACCCCGGGTCGAGTCGCCCGAGCCCGTTTCAGCCCCTCCTGCGGCTCTGGAGCCCGTGCCAGCGCCCCGCCAGGCGGCAGCAACTCCCGAGACGCGTATGCCACTACGGGAACTGGGCAATCAGGGCGACGTTCCGACGGATGCCCCAGAGGAGTCGGAGGGGGATCCGGCCAGGCTCTGGCATCAGCTCGTGGCCGAGGTTGACAAGGCTCCCGGCCACCATCAGCTCAAGCTTTACATGCAGGAGCTGATTCCTGTCTCATTCATGCGGGGCCTCCTGCAGGTCGCCTACGACGAAGATGTTCCCGAAGCGCATGCCCAGAAGCTCCTGGAACCGGCTGCGACCGAGATCCTGAACCGGTGCTTCCAGCGCGTCTCACCCGTCCCGCATGGGCGTGTGATGATCAAACGGTGGATTGATTCGGTCTCAAACGAGGAGCAGCGGAAACAGCTGCGGTCCACCCCGGAGCTGCGAGCCAAGATCGAGCAGAATCCCTTCGTCAAGGAGGTCTGCACGCTTTTCAGCGGCACCGTGGTGGATGTTCGAGGGTAGGTGCAGACGAGCGGAGGCCTCCGCCGAAGATCCAGCAGTCATATCGGAGGGTGTAACTGCCCCCAGATGTCTGGAGTGCCGGTTCTCCGTAACCGGCTTGGCCGCATACGGAGATGCGGCACCCCCAACGCGGTGTTGCGACCAACAGTTCCGTGTTCAGAAATGGTGTGTTTACACACGAGTGACGTGTTGTGGCCATGAATCAGATTTACCCGAAAGCCTTGGTGGAGATAACTGACACGCTTTGCCGGTTGCCGGGAATCGGGCGTCGAACGGCCCAGAGACTGGCGCTTTCCCTCTTGGAGTGGTCTCCGGAAGAGCTCCGACGCTTCGGAGAGCAGTTGAGCGTCTTGTTGACCAAAGTCGTGTTCTGCGAAGTCTGCGGTAATCTCAGTGACCACTCGACGTGCTGGATCTGTGAAGCGCCTGAACGGGATCGCACCGCGGTTTGCGTCGTCGAGCACGCATCGCAAATCGCCGTGATCGAGGCCTGTCGTAGTTACAACGGTGTCTACCACGTGCTGGGCGGACGCTTGGTCCCTCTCGAAGGGAAGGGCCCCGAAGACTTGCGTCTGGAGGAACTGTCTGCGCGTTTGGCTGGCGGCACCGTGCATGAACTCATCCTGGCCACCAGTCCGGATGTCGAAGGTGAGGCCACGGCACACTACATCGCGTCCGAATTCGCTCGCCCCGGACTCACGATCAGCCGAATCGCCGCTGGTGTCCCCGTCGGGGCTGACCTGAGCTATGCCGATTCCGCAACCATGGCTATGGCCATGGGAGGGCGACGCCCTCTAGAGGGAGGAGGGAGGCTCTGACGTGAGGAAAGGGCTCCTTCTCCTGGTGCGCGCCGCACTGACGGTCCTGCTGCTGTTTTTAAGCTTGGCACTGGTGCAGACTCTCCTTGTCCTTCCGGCCGGTGTATCCCTGTCACGTATGGCGTTCGCGGTGATCCTTGGCTTCAGTGCTGGGATTCTCCTCTTCACCTTCGGAGCCCGGTTCCTTGGGGTCTACGTGTTCGGTCACGAATTCACCCATTGGTTGGCAGCGAAGTTCTTTCTCCGCAAGACGGGGGCGATAAGGGTGAGCAGCACGTCGGGGAGCGTCGCCGTCGAGCGCCCGAACCTTCTCATCATTCTCTCCCCTTACGTCGTGCCGATCTACACCATGCTCTGGATCGGGCTCTATGGTGTTCTCCTACTGTGCTTTTCCGAGCCAAGGCCGTGGTTCCGGAGCTCGTTCCACGCGGGCGTGGGGCTCACCTATGCCTTCCATGTGGTGCGTACGGCACACGCGCTGTCAAGACAACAGCAGGATCTCAAGCTGTACGGAACGGCGTTCTCACTGTCGGTCATCCTGTGCTCGAATCTCATGCTTCTCCTCCTTGCATGGGGAGCCGCCGGTGGGCAGTCCGGTGAAGCGTGGAGGGTCCTTTGTCAGAGGGTGGGAGTACAGTGGCAGATCGTCCTGCTCGGATTCGGATGGGCCAAGGCAGCAATGCGGCTGAGTCAAAGCTGAGAACCGGGGAGAAGGGAGGGGGGGAAAAGGGCGGAGCCGGTTGCCTGCGCTGGGGTTATGGGGAGGAGGGGAGGGGAGGGAGTGGCGCAAGCAACCGACCCGCTCTCATGAGTCTGTAACTAGCAGTCAACATGCCATTCGCCCGTAACTGGGGCGAGAAACGCGATTTTCTGCCTGAAGGGCAATTGCAGGGCGAGCTCAGTCGTGCCCGGGATGGTGGCCCATCGGCGCCTGAGGCACAAACGGCCATCGCCGGTGTGTCCAGCTGGACAATATTGTCATTTTTGCAAAAACAAGAAGAATTCCTATTATTGACCCGCACGCTTTTCCCCGGGGCCAGGCAATTCGCTCAGCCTGAGCCATTCCCCTGCTCGTTGCGCGTACCAATCATCCATCCGGCTGGTAGTCGGTGAGCAGACTTGTCTCCTCAGCATACCGCTCCAGAGCCAGGTCGATCAGCCGTTCGACCAGTTGCGGGTAGGTCAGATCGGTCAACTGCCAAAGTCTTGGGTACATGCTGATTCGGGTGAATCCCGGGATCGTGTTGAGCTCATTCAGAATGATGTCGCCGGTCTCCGTGACGAAGAAGTCAACCCGAGCCATCCCCGCGCACCCCAAAGCACGGAATCCCCGAATGGCCTCCTCGCGAACCCTCTCGGTCAATTCTCCCCCCAACTGGGCCGGAGCGACCAGAATGGCGCCATCTTCGTCAACGTATTTGGCCGCGTAGGAGTAGAAGGCGTCTTTCGGGATCACTTCTCCGGGGACAGACGCTTCCGGGGAGCGATTCCCCAAGACCGCGACTTCAATCTCCCGCCCGGAAATGCCCTCTTCAACAAGCACTTTCGTGTCGAACAGGAAGGCCTCTGTAACGGCTGGTTCCAGTTCAGACAGGCTTTCTACCTTCGAAATGCCGACGGAAGACCCCAGTCGCGCGGGTTTGACGAACAGAGGCAGCCCCAAGTCAGCAACAACCGCGGCGGGAGACCAGGCTGCCAGGCTGTCGCGGGCGAGGACATGGGCTCTGGCGACGCGGATGCCATTCGCGTCGAGGAGGCTCTTGGCGATGTCCTTATCCATACAGTTAGCCGAGCTTGGCAGGTCACAGCCGACGTACGGAAGATGAGCCATCTTGAGTAAGCCCTGGATGGCTCCATCTTCACCGAACGTGCCGTGCAGAACAGGGAAGGCCACATCGACTGCAATCGGAGCTGCGCCTCGGTCTTGATGAACGAGCAGAGCTTCTCCTGCCTTACTCGTCAGGGCAACGGCGGGGCCTGGTTCCGTCAGGCAGATCGTCTCGGGGTCATCCGCGTTGCGGAGAAACGAATCCGGCTCGTAGAGGTGCCAGTCACCGTTCTTCCCAATCCCGACGAGAACGGGGAGGAAGCAGCTGCGGTCAACAGCAGCAATCACGTTTCGGGCCGATTGCAGGGACACCTCGTGCTCTGCTGACTGGCCTCCACAGATAATACAGAGGGTTCGCTTGCCCATGGCCTTATCTTTCTTCCAGGTTGTCGGGGCGGGTCCGCCGTTCCGCGAACGCCCGACACGCGTCCACGAAAGCGGAAAGGAGTCGGCCGTGGGGGGGCTCGTCCTGAATGCGCTCGGGATGCTCTTGCGCTCCGTGGAGTTCTGCTCGGAGGTCTCGCCCCCCCGTGAACAGGAGACCGTCTACCGCCGCCCGCACGGCATCCAGGGCGTTCGGTTCTTCCGCGGGCAAGACCGTCACCGGGTAGCCCTCCGCCCGCAGAACCGCTCGCGCATAGTTCTGCCTCGTCAGCACGTCGCCCGAGGCGTCTTGAGCTGCGGGGATATCCCCGGTTACGCCGATGATGGGGCGGCGAGTCACTTGACTCTCTGGCTCAGGTCGAGAAGGGCCTTCATTACGCCATAGTGATCAAAGCTGACGCCGTTGACGCCGAAGCTGTCATGCAGCTCACAATAGAGATCGTAGAGTTCATCATAGATGACAACGTTCTCCGGGATGGGCCGGTAGGCCGTGTCCCTAAACGTGCACACTGCCGCCTGTGCGCTCGCAACGTCGCCGTGTCCGCCCGCATCTGCACCGGCGGCTACAGAGGCCATGATGGCAGCTCCCAGGGCACAGGTCTGTGAGGATCCCGATATCACCATCGGGCGATTGAGAACGTCAGCATAGACCTGCATGAGGAATGGGTTCTTCTCGGCGATACCTCCACAGTTGACCACTTCCTGGACGTCCACATCGTACTCACTCAACCGGTCCAGGATCTTCCGGGCTCCAAAGGCTGTTCCCTCGATCAGAGCCCGGTAAATCTCGTGCCGTTTCGTGTGGAGTGTGTGACCGATCAGCAGGCCCGTAAGCCGCGCGTCGACCAGAACCGTCCGGTTCCCGTTGTTCCAATCCAGCGCCAGAAGCCCGCTTTCGCCGGGGCGCAGGCATGCGGCCGACTCGGTGAGGGCGGCGTGGAGGCCGGGATCCCCTTCACAGACGTCGGTCACAAACCAGTTGAAGATGTCACCCACCGCAGACTGCCCGGCCTCGATTCCGTAGTGTCCGGGCAGGACAGAGCCGTTCACGATCCCGCATACGCCGGGAATGTCAGGCAGGACGGTACTGCTCGGGGCGACGAGAATGTCGCAGGTTGATGTCCCCAGAATCTTGACCATACGGCCCTCTGAAACGCCGGCTCCCACTGCACCCAGGTGCGCGTCGAACGCCCCCACCGCAATCGGTGTGCCGACGGGGAGACACAGTTTTTCCGCATACTCAGGACAAAGCTTCCCCGCCACCTCGTCAGACGCAAACGCCTTCTGTGGCAAGTTCGCCCGGGCCATCCCGAGGGCTGGATCCAACAGCGTGAGGAACTCCGCATCAGGCAACCCACCCCACTCCTCGCAGTACATGGCTTTGTGGCCAGCCGGGCACACACCGCATTTCACCTCTGAGACATCGCGGATCCCTCCGAGCACGACAGGGATGAAATCCGCGAACTCCAACCAGGTGTACGCCGCCTCGAAGACGCTTCGGTCCACGTTCAGACAGTGCCAAAGCTTGGAGAAAAACCACTCCGAAGAGTACGTGCCTCCGCACTTGGCCAGATAGTGAGGGCGCTGCTTTGCGGCGGCTGCGGTAATCGCTTCTGCCTCAGCCATGCCGGAGTGGTCTTTCCACATCCAGGCCATGGCGTTGAGATTGCCGGCAAACTCGGGTGAGGCGGCAAGAGGGACCAGGTCCCGGTCAACCGGGATCGGCGTAGAACCCGTCGTGTCAACGCCGATGCCGATCACGTTCTCGGCTGAGAACCCAGGCGTTGCCCGGGCTGCTTCCAGTGCCCCCGGGACCGTCTCCGTGAGACCCCTGATGAAGTCGAGTGGGGATTGACGCGCAACGTGGACATTCGATGCGTCCGTCAGGACGCCTGCGGACCCACTTTCGTAGTCCCAGACCGCTTGCCCGCACTCAACGCCTGTGTGGCAGTTGACGACGACGCAGCGTACCGAGTTGCTGCCGTAGTCCAGTCCAATGGTGAACGTGTCTTTGCCGCCCATGATCAGCCTTTCCCATATCGCGTGACGCTCATCTGCACACCGCGGAGCCAACGTGTGTCCCAAACTGGCCACGGGAGCGCGGGAGCCCGAACCCGCCCACGCCAACCTCGCCAGCGCCCTTACCATTTCCCGGGAAGGTCGGCTTTGCAACTGCTTCCCGGTCTGCCGCGGGACCGCAAACGCGCTCTCCCACGAAAAACGCGTCTCCCCGGGCGACAGCCCTGCCTTGCCAACATATAGTGGCCACAACATAACAAGGAAAAGGACCCCATGGAAGACTATATCTGGGAGGTATCCCAGCCTGCAGAAGATGCCATTCGAAGATTAATGGATGCAACCGGTCTCAGCCGGGCTTGTGCCATTGTACTTGGACACCGCGGCATCGCCCCGGAAGACGCCGGAGCATTCCTTCGTCCCGAACTGCGTGGCCTGTCTGATCCCTACCTGTTGCCGGGCACGCGTGACGCGGCCCAAAGGCTTTGGGAAGCCGTGAAGCGCAACGAGCGTATTCTCATCCACGGTGACTATGACACCGATGGAATTACCGCATCCGCTCTCCTGGCCGGCGTGCTCCGTGATAGTGGAGCGGAGGTCGAGTGCTTTATCCCGCATCGCATCGACGATGGGTACGGGCTTACTCCTGAGTCCGTTGAAAAGGCAAGCCAGGATGGCTTCTCGCTGTTGGTGACGGTTGACTGCGGGATCACGGGGTATGACGCCCTTCGGGCCGCGCAGGAGTGTGAACTGGATGTCGTTGTCACTGATCATCATGTCCCGGGCGACGAGCCGGTTCCGGCGGTCGCGGTGGTCAACCCCAAGCTTCCCGGAGCTCCCCCCTCAACCCTCGATCTCGCTGGTGTTGGCGTGGCGTTCAAGGTCTGTCATGCCTTCCTCAAGCTGGGGCGTGAACAGGGATGGGGAGGGCACGAGACGGATCTTCGCTCCAGTCTGGATCTTGTGGCCATCGGGACGGTAGCCGACATCGTCCCGCTGCTCAGTGAGAACCGGGCCTTGGTCAAGCACGGCCTCGAGGTCCTCTCACGCCAGCATCGCCCGGGAATTCATGCTCTCTGTGGGGTGGCGAAGGTCGGGGATATCGTGCAGGCGTCTGATATCACGTACCGCCTTGCCCCCCGGCTGAATGCTGCCGGCCGCCTCGGGGACCCCACCGTCAGTCTGCGTCTCCTTGAGTCGGGAAACGTAGTCTCGGCAGCTGGGCTTGCCCGTGAACTCGACAGCCAGAACCGCAAACGACAGCAGATGGAAGAGGCGGCCGTGAACCTGGCAGAAGCCCAAATTGCTGAGAAGTACGACCTCGAGACGGATCGCAGCCTCGTGGTCTGGAGCGATGATTGGCATCAGGGCGTGGTCGGCATCGTTGCTTCCCGGTTGGCTCGGCGGTACCACCGCCCAAGCGTCGTCCTGACCCGGGATGCGAACGGCCTACTAACCGGCTCAGGGCGCAGCGTCCGTCGGCTCAATCTGGTCAGCCTGATGGAGCGCTGCCGTGAGTCGCTGATCCGTTTCGGCGGCCATGCCATGGCGGCAGGACTATCCCTCGAACTGGAACATCTCGACGAGTTCCGTGTATCCTTCGAGGCGTCCGTGAAACAGGTGCTCGGGCCGGAATCGATGCGCTCGGAGCTGGATATCTGCGGGCATGTCCCGTTCGCCGAGATAGACGACACGTTCTTTGAGGAGATGACATCACTCGAGCCGTTTGGGCATGGCAACCCGGAGCCCGTCTTCGTAACTCACGGTGTCTGGCCGGATCGGTGCATCCCTGTGGCCGGGAAGCACACACGAGGAACCGTGTGTGATGACTCTGGAGCGAGGATGTCATTCATCGCCTTTGGACTGACGAGAGATGACCTTCCCCCGCCCCCCTGGGACCTGGTCTATACCCCCCAGCTCAACCGCTACGCCGGCAGGTGTACCCCGCAGGCACGCGTCGTTGACGTCCGCTCCGCAAGCTGATGGCAGTCAGTCACTCTTCCCCGGTGCGCCGGCGAGTGACCTCAGACTTCCGCCGCCTGAAGTCGAACCCTTTTCGGGACTCGAACAACACGGTGCGTTGTTTCTGTGTCGATGTGTAGGTGATCTCAAACTGGTTGAAGTAAAGCGGCAAGGGCTGTTTGTTCGCCTCGTAATGGCGCCAGAGACTGCGCAGGCTGTCATAGGCGCCGTCCCAATGGGGAAGGATGTTGGTCAGCAGTCCTTTCATGTCCTCGTCAATGCGTTGCTGTTCCTGCTCGGCCGTGAGCCCGATGCGCGGCACATGGATCAATACTTGGATGGCCCTGTCGTCCTCGTCTTCCGTGAAGGTGATCGTCACATTCGGAGTCTTGGCGACCCACTGTCCCAGGCGGACCTGGTCATAGGAGCCGAAGCCCTGGAAGACGACGTCTTTGTTCGGCCACTCCCACCAGTGCCAGGCGGCCCGTGTGGTTGGGGCAATCATCGCTATCACCACCACTGTCAGCAGAAGGGGCCGCCATCCGGCCTCACGAACATATTGGGCCTTCATCACATCCGTGCTCCACGTGTTTCATGCGTACGGTGTCCTTCGAGCAGAGGGTAGTTGCCTCCGCCTTTCACGTCCATATCATAATCTCTCGGTCGGGGCAGTGCGAGTGCAGGACGCGCGACCGGGCGCGAGCGAGGCAGGGCGCCCGGTCGTTGCTCGTGCCAACGGGTTGATTTCCGCCGGAAGCGCCCTACTATGGTCCCGCCTGGAGATCTCGGATATGCTTCGGGGCCCGGCGAAGAACTTGCGGTCGTTTCGGCCGATATTACGTCAGAGCGCTCCCGGCGGGGGCGCAACGTCCTCTTGGAAGGAAAGGCATAATGCAGCGCGTAAGAATCCAAGTCTATCAGATTGGCCAACCGGAGCCGCACACCACCGTCACCATCCCCCTCGTTTCACTGCGAGTCGGGATGAAGTTGCTCCCTCAGGCCGTGGCTGATCTCCTTGAGCAGCAGGGCATCAAACTCGGACTGCTGCGAGAGATGATCGGTGAGCAGGAAGGCGCCGGCACTCTCATCGATGTCGAGAGCATGGTTGAGAAGCTCAGCATCTCAATCGAGTAGCATTGTCGCGGACCGTGGCCGGGCTTCCCTCTCGCGGTGCAAGGCGTCTTACCACTTGAGCTCACGTTCCGCCACCAGCGCGGTCACGTGGGACACCCGCGATCGTTCCTCCCGGGGCCGCCGAGGCTCGGGCTGCTGAACCGAACCGCGGACCTCGACCTTGCCCTCTGCCTTTCTGCGGAATAGTCCCCCAGCCCGGTTCTGAAGCAAAGCGTGAGGCCCCCCGGTGCCGAGACCGTGCCTTCCCACACCTAAGGAACACGACATCATGAAGATTGGCACCGCACTTCCCTCGTCCGCGACGGCCGACGACCTGCTCTTCCTTAGGCAGCTGGGCATCGAGCATGTCCGCGTTCACTTCGAAGCTGCCGAGCTGGACCCCGAACACGTCGCCCGTGTTAGCGAACGCTTTGGGGCGGCCGGCCTCGCGATCGCCAGTGCGGTATTCAAAGGGTATTGCGCCAAGGAGATCGCCCTTGGTTTGCCCGGCGCAGAAGAGAAAATCGCTGACGTGGTCCGTTTTGTGGAGTACATGGGGGAATGCGGCATCCCTGTTCTCGACTACGATTTCTTCCTGTTCGCCCCACTGCCCGAGACCGCTCCTGCCACGACACGAGCAGCTGTGACGCGCCAGTTCGATGCCGCTGTGGCAGACGGCGATGGCAGTCTGTTTGGTCGCCTTTACAGGGCGGATGAGCTGTGGGAGAACTACCGGCGCTTTATCCGGCCTGTGGCTCAAGCTGCGGAACAGGCCGGCGTGCGGCTGGCCCTGCACCCGGATGATCCGCCAGTGCCCAGGCTCAATGGCGTTGATCGCATCCTGCGGGACGTGGATTCCATGGACAGGGCGATCGGCCTGGCGGAGAGCGAGGCGGCGGGAGTGTTGCTGTGTGTCGGTACGTGGGCCGAGGGAGGCAGCGCCATGGGAATGGACGTCTGTGAGGCGATCAGACACTACGCTGCCCGGGACCAGCTTTCCGGAGTCCATTTCCGCAACGTCAGTTCCCCGCTTCCCTGCTTCACGGAGACGTTTCTGGACAATGGGTACGTCGATATGGCTGAGGTCTTGGCGACACTGAAGGCCGTTGCCTACAATGGACTGCTCGTCCCCGACCATTCGCCAGCCTTCGTGGGCGACGAAAACGGGCGGACGGCCCTCGCCTACGCCATCGGCTACATCCGGGGCCTCCTCGGAGCACTTCAGTGAGAAGGCCAAGCCTGGAATGGCGTCAGGAGACCCCCCAGGTCGGAGGCGGAGCCATCCGGCGACTTCTTCCGTTGGCCGCGCCTGACCTCAATGTGGGAGGCGGTGCCATCCGGCGACCTCTTCCTGGATTCCGCCGCTCATTTCATTCAGGGCTAGCCTTGAGCAAGTGATGCGAAGCGGAGCGCGTCGGAACTTGTACCAGCTCACCGGGCTTCCAGTTCTCGGAGAATCGCCGGAACGACATCGGTGAGTTCACCCACCAGGGCATAGTCGGCGTACGCGAAGATCGGCGCCTCAGGATCCCGGTTGATGGCGACAATCGTCTCACTGCTCTGCATGCCCACAATGTGCTGAATCGCCCCTGAGATCCCGCACGCGACGTACAGCTTGGGCTGGACCGTGGTCCCCGTCTGTCCCACTTGGTGCGGATATGGCAACCACCCCGAGTCAACGACTGCGCGACTGGCCCCGAGCGCTCCGCCAAGAGCTTGGGCCAGTTGAGCTACCAGCGCGACACCGTCCGCTCCCCCTGCTCCGTAGCCTGCACTCACAATGATCTCGGCCTCACGCAGGTCCAAATCGCCCTCTCCGCGTTCGGAATACGTCAGCCACTCCAGCGATGCCGGGGGCAACGCATTGATTTCGCACGGCACTACCCGGCCCCGACGCGTTGCGTCCGCGACGGGAGCGGGAAGTACGGCAGGCCGGACGGTCGCCATCTGGGGCCGATGGGACTCACACGTGATCGTAGCCAGGATGTTCCCGCCGAACGCCGGACGGGTTTGCAGCAGCAGCCCTGAATCACCGTCAATTTGAAGCGCCGTGCAATCTGCGGTCAGCCCGGTGTGCAGCTTGACCGCAAGCCGGGGAAGAAGAGCCCTCCCAGTGGCTGTCGCCCCACCCAGGAAAATCTGCGGATCATGCGCGCGGATCAGGTCGGCCAGGACATGTGTGTACTGCCTGTCATCGAACCGTGAAAGCTCATCTGACTCGGCTACATAAACATCGTCCGCTCCGTGCTGGATGAGACGGTCTGCGTGTCGACTCACGCCCGGCCCAAGGACCACAGCAGCAGCTCGGACTCCCAAGCTGTTTGCAAGCTGCCCGGCCACTCCCAGCAGTTCGAGGGAAACGAGCGCGGGGCTGTCCGTGCTCGGATCAATCTCGCAGAATACCCATACGTCCCCCGTCGGCCGTGTTCGGGCTCCCGTGTCTTCGCCCTCGTCCTCGTGCAGAACGATTGCGCCAAAACGCTCGCATGCGGAAACGCACGAGCCGCACAGTGTGCACGCGTCAAGGTCAATCACGGCCTTCCGGTCAGCGATGGTGATCGCGCCAAAAGGGCAGGCTTTAAGACAGAGACCGCAGCCAACGCAACGCTCCGCAAGGACCTCAATACCCTCGGCTGGCTGTACCAATCTCTTCAACTCCCACGTGAACACCGACGCATCGTCGCAACGGCTCTACTCAAGATCACCATACCCGCGGGACTCAGCAACCTCGTCCTGCCCGGACGGTCGTATGCTGCTGCCCGCGACGCTAAGCTCGTCGGCCAACGCGCGGACCAAGTACTCAGCACTCCCGTTCGATCGTGCGGGGCCTGCGGCTGCCCCGTCGTCATCACGCCCAAACACACACGTGACCGCGCCCGCAATGCGGCCATCGATGTGGCGGACCGGAGCACTCACGCGCGTCTGCGCGGAATCCCTCGAGGGGACCGTGGCGACGCCATTCGACCGAATCTGCGATAGAAAGTCGTCCAGCCGGTCCAAGTGTTCCCATAGCGCGGCGCCCTGGATGGAAAAAGGGTGGCGCTCCCTGTAGTACGAAAGCTCACCGTTTGACATGAATGCTTGATACACAAGTGAGGATCCGCTCGCATACGGATGCAGGGGACGTCCACCCAGGGCTTCGACGTAATCGGGGCGTGTCTCGTCGACCCGCATCATCAGGCAAACTTCGCCACCAACAAGCTCCGCAAAAGAGGCGGACGTGACCCCCTCCTTGGTCAAGGCACGCTGCACCGCGCCGCGTGCACGACACGCAAGAGAGCGCTCGAAACTGGTGCGCGAGAGCCGGAACAGACCCCCGCCGATCCGGTACCGGATAGGGCGGTGACCACGATCAAGCAATCCTCGCTTGACGAGCGTCCGCAAGAGGTTGTGAACCGTAGGAGCCTTCAAGCACAGCCGACCCGAAATCTCGCTTAGGGTCATGCCTTCAGCCGATGACCCGACCACCTCAAGAATGTCCGCCGCTCGAAGCACGGACTGCACCAAGTCACTATGCGCCACTGATATCCCCCCCTGAATCACCCCACAGAATATGGGTAAACACGATCAACATCACCAAAAATACCTGAAAGAAAACTTCATCAATGCGCCGATGGTCCCAATGCTGAGCACGCCGATGCGAACGGCCAAGACTATACACGGCGAAGCGGCGATTGCGACGGAAGTAGAGCGATCCGCCGGAGAGCCAGGGGACGACGCTACCGGTGTGAAGCAGGACGCCCTCCTCCGAAAATGCGCAGTCTGAACGTGTGGCAAGGATGCAACTCAGTGCGAGTCCACGCTGTCACCTACGCACGAGTTTCGTCACCAGCATTGAGTCGTCTGAAGCACACGTACTGATCCGGCGACACAAAATGTGCGTTGGGCCGGATCAGGCCTGATGCTCTGCCTCAGGCCCGGATCCTGACACCTGAACACTGAGACCCGACACCTCGATGTGCAAGACTGTCCATGGCCGGACCAGCAGCAGCGCAGCAGCGGTGTGCCGCTCTTCCTGCCCCTCCGCCTCACTGCTGATCATCCCTGGCTCCACACGCATCGGAAGGGTCAGATCGCCCTCGCAGAACGGGCGCGCCCGCTACCCCGGAAAGACCGCATTCCCGAGGCACGTCAGCGAGTGGTAAGGAGGCCAGAAAAGCGTCTCCAAAGGAAGAATGTTGAGGGAACGGGGGCCCCGAGTGCGTATTCCGGGGTATTCCGAACAGCCATTCCGTTTCAAATCGAACACCCGTTCCGGAGGTAACCGAACAGCGATTCTGTTTCAAATCGAACAGTGATTCCGTTTTGAATTCGAACGCGTTTC